>JGI24159J19872_10000988_pt1 | contig 29438 bp, 9 predicted proteins | sample Ectturendosymbi4_FD_19872 | JGI IMG/M metagenome (IMG submission 19872)
CTGCTGAATAAGATAAAATTTTGTAGCCTAGGTGTGTCTGTAGTAGAGGTGGCCGGAGTCACTTTTTCAGACTCCGACTCCGCTCCTGTTCCAAAATTTTTNAATCCGGATCCGGGTCCGGCAATTTTTCAAATTTGAGAATCCGACTCCTGTTCAGACTCCGGCTACAATCATCAATCCAACTGTAAGTTATCCATGTTTTTGCTTCAGAAATGACCACACAGACTCCTGCTACTGCCGAAATTGAAAAGTGACTCAGGTCCGGGTCCGGTTTTTCCTAAATTATTGACTCCGGGACCGGATCCGGGTCCGAAAGAAAAACGCAGAATCCTGCCGGAGTCGACTCCGGTAATTCGGATCCGGTCCCACCTCTGGTCTGTAGTCACGAATCGAAACCACCTAACTCCGACGGTTTTCGTTAGAGTTACTTCAAATTTTCAGAGATGATGCACGTAGGTATAAAGATCGTATGTGGAAATTTCTTTGCTCAATTATGAGTTTAAAAAGTTATCCTTGTACGCCAGAGGTGGCCGCAGTCACTTTTCCAGACTCCGACTCTGCTCCTGTTGCAAAATTTTTGAAACCAGATCNGGGCCCAGATGCGGAAATTTTCAATTTTGAGAATCCGACTCTTGATCAGACTTCGGTTACCATCAATCCAAGCGAAACTTACCTATATTGCTATTTAAGAAATGACCACACAGACTCCTACTACTACCGACAAGTGACTTCGGTTCCGGTTTTTCAAAAATTTTTTACCCCGTGTCCGGGTCTGGAAGAAAAACACAGAATCCTGCCGAAGTCGACTCCGGCACTCTGGATCCATGTCCACCTCTGTTATACACGCAACAACTGTATGGACCTACGTGTTTCGCAAAAAGTGTTGTAGCCCAGCGGTGATGTGCCCGAGTCATTTTTGTCGAGTCAGAGTCATCTAAAATTTCTTTGAGTCGAGGCAGAGTTGACTCTTTCTCAAATGGGTTGGAATTGTTTATTGTGTTTGTTTAAATGTTGAGCCAGGTCTTTCAGCAGCGAAAGAAGTCTGCTCTATTGTGTATCATGTCATCAAAGTTACAGAATTGATTTCATATTCATTGGTCCAATCCCCTTTCTTGACCCATCATTGTTATACTCTACAGACGCTTGATAGCCTTAAGCACAATTCGTCATTATTTATATGTGTAGCCCAGTTCTAATGAATTGTTTGTGTTGTGCACTTGTTTTTCTCCTGGTTTGACACCTTACACGCTATTGCTGAGTTTAACTCAGCATGGGGATGCAGGGGATGCGGTCACATCCCCAATGCTGAAAAATTGGCCACTATTCGGGGAAAAATTTTCAACATATGGGCAAAGTACGCAGCTACATTCACCTGCAAGTGAGGTAGTGCCTATTCTCCCAACTAAAGCAAAATAATGACCAAATCAACTGCAAAATAATTGCGAAAACGGCAAAATAATCTGAGACTATTTTGTTTTTTACACCTGATGGCAAAATAGACACTGCTCTTGAGTGAACTGGAATCGTCGTAATTCCAACAGCCTTCATCAAATTTGGTCCAACTAAAAAAATTCATTGAAGTTTTGTATAAACTTAGAAATATTTGAGTAAATTAGTGCACTTGGGTATGGTTAATAGCTTCAATTAAATCTGGCAAATACGAACAGCTTCATTCAAGTTTGAGCGAAAATAAAAACATTTAAATAAATAGGAAGCATTTGGTTGAAGCCCACCAGTAAAATCAATCAGTCGATCAGTAAAATCAGTAAAATCAGATTTTGACAATTGGCAACAGCTTCATTCAATTGTGGGCAACCTCAAGCAGTCTTGTTCAAAGCTGGGTTAAATAGAATATCTCCATTGACATTTTAGTACATTCAGAAATGACTGGGTGAACTGTAAGAACTCCATTCAAATTTGGATGAAATTAGAATCATTTGGGTAAATTTTAACAATCTCAATGAAATTTTAGCAAATTGGGACAACTTCAATCAAATTTGGTGAAGTTAGAAATGTTTCCATAAATAGGAAAAATTTGGGTAAATTCCAACAGATTAAATCAACTCTGGCCAAATGGCAACAGCTACTTCCAAATTTGGGCCAAGTGGAATATCTTCATTCAATTTTGGGTAACTTCAAACAGTTTAATTTTTTTTTGAGAACTTCAAACAGCTTTATTCGATATTTGGGGAAGTCCACCCAGCTTCATTTTAATTTGGGTAATGTAGATCATACAAGTGCTTCATTAAAATTTGCATACAATTAGAAACATTTGGGCAAATTCCTCAATCATATTTGGGTAATTGAAACAGTTTCATTCAAACTTGGATACAATTGGGCAAATTGGAAGAGTTCCTTGGCAAATTGGAAGAGTTACATTCAGATTTGCATACGATTTTGCACACGATTGCATACGCAAATTACAACAGCCCAAATCAAATTTGGGCCAATTGAAACAACCTCATTCATAATTGAGGAGAGTTAGAAACATTTTAAAATTAGGAACATGTAGTGGCAATCAGAACTGTCGCCAGCAAGTCGGCTTTACGTTTGTGCGGAGGCTTGACGTTTGTGCAGGGGCGGCTTGACATTCAAATTAAACAAAAATTCCACTGATTTATAATGCTTCATAATTTGATTTGAGGACGCTGGAGATTTGTTTACGGGTGCTAAGCCCACCAAAACCCCCATGTGGCGACGGGTTTAATGGCAACCCACCGTTACAACTAACCCCAATTTTTTAAACCTCAAATTGTTGATGCTGCAAAGTGAACAACCAAAATGTAGCTGTAGTTGCAAAACGTTTTTTGGTAGTAATGTTGTGTAGCTGTGATATGATACTGTGAAGTTTTCGTGTTTCAAACTTGCTTGATGTTGTGGAGATTTGCAAGTGTGAATGTGTTACCACGAAGTACTCATGAACAGAATTAACTACGTAACTGCAGCGGTAATATGTTGTGTGGTAGTAATATAGCTGTGATTTCATACTGTTTAGGTTTTCATATTTTCCGTTTGATTAATGCAGTGAATTTCATATATTGCATCCTGCCACATTTCAATGTTTCAATTTAATGTTGTAGAGTGAAGTTTTCACACACAGTAGCAACTGTACTATTTATTGCACTGCATAATTCAGTAATTCTGTGCAGTCCAGAAAAGTAGTGCTATTTTTATAAAATAATCTTGTTGAGGTTATAAGTCATTTGTCATTAGAAATGTACATTTATGGGCCTACGCGTTCCTTGGTAGTTGATCATATAAGCTGCAGTATTTGCCTGTATCAGTCCCATAGCCTATTGCTATTTTTCCTTAGCATGCTGTGTTCAGTAAGTCTACATATTTAACTGTCTAAATTCGAGTGTATTTTTGGTTTTCATAATGTGACTTGAGAAGCTGTAAATGTTTAAGTAAGTTGTAGTATTAGAAGTACAACACATTGCGGTGAATATTGCCTAATGTGGCAGGCAAAGCTATATGCTATGTATTAAATTCCCTCCTTCCCCTCTTCTTACTTGAGACTTGACATATCTGCAGCAGTGTAATACTTTAGATCGTAACCTGATATATTACTCCTTTTCCAGATTGACTGCGATTGTGGCTGACACAAATGCACTCATCTGTGTTAGAGAAGAACATATCTTGGCTATTAGGATGATCGTGTTGAAAGAATGAGCGTAGAACATATATAAAAACTGGAAAATGAACATGCTTAACAACACCTTCCACACGTCGTGGCATGAACAACAATTTGGGGGGGATTTCATTGTAACTAGCTAACGTTTTTCAACCAGTAAATATTACTATTGTTCACATGTGGCTACGCAGAATATTGATTGTTATTTGAGGGTGTACAGCTTTTGAACCCCGGTAATTGGCAATTAGGTATGCGGACACCTTGATTTGTTTACAATGGTACATTTTAGCCTGAACATTAAGACTTGCTGTTTATACGTTATTTAAGAAAAACAAGCTCAAATTTGGGCAAAAAAATTTCTTGCATCCCCAAAATATGCACACCCGTACACCTATGGCCACAATGCTGCGCCGCCATGAGCCAACCAAAGAGAGAGTTGAACCGACGATCCTCAGCATAATAGCAATTGCGATTCTCCATTCGGCTAGGTTGACTCACAGTGCTGCTACGAATTCAACACTATATGTGACGTAATCACGTCGCCACATGAACTTAAGCTGATAACAGTGACAGGAAATTGAATTTAAATATGATATGGTTTTCCGGATTTGCATTATTTTTTCAATATAATTTTTGGATTGGATTTGAAAATTTCAAATCATTTTATCTGGAAAAGACTCAAAGTAACGGAAAGAGGCCGACTGCCATGATCACGATATGCAAATACTACATTGAACCTTGATAATGTATCAATACAGCGTATTGTGCGCTGCTGACCCCTCAGTGAAAACCAAAGTCTCCAGTCTACATTTTCAAGCTGGGAACACTTGATCCTAAAAATGTAGCATAACACGACTGGACAGTCAAAACAGAAGATTTGCTCCAATCTTGATCATTTATTAAGCAAAAAAGCTCATTTCTTTATGTGCAAACAAACTGGGTTTGTCCATCAGAGACGCAGAGATTTTATAAAAATGACTCTGACTCCAGTCTCGAATTATTGATTGTGACTCGATTCGAGTCATTCATTCTGTGAAAAATGTGACTCGAGTCGAGTCACTCTTGTTCTCATCGTGACTCGAGTCGAGTCCGAGTCACCGAAAATCGTGACTCGAGTCGAGAGGTGCCATTGAATCGAGTCACGCTATCACTGAGCTTATGCCCAGTAAAATGTTGCTGGATAACAAACTGCATTACTGAAAAAGCTTTTGCTCATGTTTCCTGAATTTTCAAGGATCGTGCGGATAGGTATGGAGAACATTATTGTAAATTTTCATTGCAACCAAATGAGTACGAAAAATGTTATTGTGCGTTACAAAACAACTTTTCGCACCTAATTCTTTGAAAACGTCTTGTAGCTTAGGCCTAGCAAGATGGTTTTCTGCCAAACTTCATGACTCAAAAAGTATTTGGTCAATTGCAAGAATTTTTTAGGATTATTGTGTCTAGGTATGAAGAACATATGTGGAAAATTTAGTTGCAAACAAGCAAGCACGAGAAAAGTTGTGGCGTTGGCATTAATAAGCGTCAATCCGCACCCGGCGCATTTGGTTGAATGACGCATAAATGCGTCTGTGCATTTGAACGTTTGACGCATATATGCGTCAACCAGCNCCGAAAGTGTTAAGCATTGTTTCTAAAATTTTTGCTTTTTCTCTGAGATATGATGATTCATGTCATTGGCATGTAAACCAGTATTGAAGTTGGAGACTTTTACAGAGTCATTAATATACATATGGAATAGTGAAGGCCCAAGGACAGATCCTTGTGGTACACCATATGTTGCATTCAAAAAATAAAATTTATTATATGTTATTTTAGTACACTGAATCCTGTTGTCTAGGTAAGAAGCAAGAAGTTTTAAGGGCGTTCCTTTCACTCCATATAAAAACAGTTTTTCAAGTAGGCCTACGATAATAAATTAGGATAAACACAGTCAAAGGCTTTGTTCAAGTCTACAAACAGGGTACATGTTATTACTTATTAGGTTTTTATCTTTATTACAAATCATGTCATCATAAATGGCAGCAATTGCTAATTCAGTAGAATGGTTGGTGCGGAAGTTATATTGCTGTAGGTTCAGTATGCAGTATACAAACTGGTAACAAAAAAGTAGGCTACAATCTGCTGTAAATTAGTTTTTCAAAAACTTTAGAGCGAGTTGGTAGTTTGGATATTGACCTGTATTCTTTAGGAAATTTGGAGTTGTTATTTCAAGAATGGATGCAGGCCAATTTCAGCAATTTTCAAAATATTGGGAAATTCACTTTTTGCCATATATTGCCAATTGTGGAGCAAATACATAGGCTACAGGCTAGGATGAAGCGTTTACGTGCTGCATACAATAATGCCTATGGAAACATGCATAGCCTATCCAGAAATGTAAGTGTTTGCCCACAACAAGTTAGCCATCGTGTCACGACTTTTGATACCTTATTGAAGAATAATCTTTATCGCTTCCTGCAACGTAGTGCATCTTAATCTCACTTTTCATCCGATCTCTTCAAATGTCAGATGCTTTTTACAAATCATCGTTTTCTCACTTATTTAACGCTCCTGCATAACGGTGGCTAACTGCTATAGTTGTTGATGCGCTGTACCAGTGTACACATTTCATCAGTATTGTTTTTCCATAACAACGAAAATCCTCACGTGCGCTGTTTTACAATTCAGGAAAAGTAATTGGATGCTTGTAAACTTAGGATAGTTTATTTGGCTGGCGATCTCATGATATATGCGTGCAAAGCATCTGAAACTTTGATCGGAACAGTTTGCACACCTCTGTGCGCCACTGTGCACCCCGTCTGAATTATCTTTCATTTTTTTTCTTTTTGTTAACGGTTAACTGTTGACCTTAAAATTTTGATTCTAGAATGCTTTTATTTCTCTCGCACTACCGGATCCCTTTTTGATCAATTATGATGGGTGTATGACTCTACAGGGTCACGAGTCGAGTCACTGTAGCGCTGTGTTTGGGTGCTGTTAAATTGTTTTGCTCCTACCAGTGTGATCTTGTGCAAACACCTATTCTGTAATGCGATTTTGGCTATCAATTTTTTGTGCTCTTACACTGTTTGATCCCATGGTTTGAGTGTGCCTATGATATGGACCGTATGCCTGAAATACAGGCCCGTCACCAGCGGGGAGGTCTGCGGTGCTATCCCCCCCATTTAAATTGGTGCCCCCATTTCATGTTTGCCTCAATATTGTATTTAAAAAATGTGACCGCCCATGTGGATTTTGGCCCCCCCTGATGCGAAATCCTGGCGATGGCCCTCCTGAAATAAAGTGTTATTATTATTTTATTGATCCTAAATTTTTCTGGATTAGCAGTCCAGATCAAATCCCAATCCAAATAAATTCGTTATAAGCAGGATTTAGTTCAGCTCAATGTTGATTTTGTCCTAGAGCTGCTGTCCCACGCCACTGAGGAGGACAGTGGGCTTGGAAATAAATGAATAGTTGATGACTAGAACTGAGTACAAGGTTTTGCAAAAGATTTCAACTGACATGTTTCAGGTCTACTGAAGTCTAAAAGAATCGTTTATCGGATTGAGGCTGGATTTTGAAATAAAATTGTTGGAATTGTTTTAAAAATTAAATCCGTTCACAGGTCAGCAACCACGGGAGGGGCAACTGAACAATTGTCGCCTCTCTTCATTTTCAAACATGTTTAGTTGTTACGTACAACAACAAGTTGCAATCATTTTTCATTCCCCAAAACTATCAGCTGGTTGCAACCCTGTCCGTTCATCTCTACTGGACAGGATCCAGCAAAGGACCATTGCTCATTTTTTCAGTATAGCCCGACCGGGAATCGAACTCAGCCTACAAGCTTTGGTAGCACGTACTCAACCAACTCTACTTCTTGATTCTTAATTGATAAAGTATTCTTGTTAATGGACTGACTGCCCAGCAGTTAGCAAATTCCTTTTAGCACATGTTTTGCCAATCTATCTTTGCCGCTCTTGTTGGACCGCTTGAGCAGTTTGTTTACGTTTTGAATCATTGTTGTCATGACCAAACGCTACAATTACTTTTTTAATGTGGAGTGATGCCTGACTAGCATTTTTGCATCACGATGAGCAGCAAATAAGCAATTCGCTGTGTCGTACGTTACTGCGTACGTACAGTAAGTATTGTATCAAATCAATGCATTTTTGGGTTCCCAGCAAATATTTTCTCCGATTTGGGGATGTGATCGTGAATATACGTTATGTCAAATTGCATTTTTTGGAAAAGACAGTGTAGCCTATGAATGATCGCCGAATTTTTTACAATTTTTGAAACAATTTGAATGTTTCCAGTTTTACTTTTAGCTACTACTAAGCTACCAGCCAGCTCTTCAAAGTAGCCTGACAACAAAGGCAGAGCAACGAATACAAATATAGTTAAGTAAAAGGAAGCAAGGGTACACAAACGTTGAATCATACTTACAACACTTGTTGGATTCATCTACGTATGATAAAACACAGATGATCGATGATGATCATGATGGCGGGCAAGCGTTGTTCAGTTGTTGAGGGATACTGTATACCAGGCTACAGATAATCAACAATTTAGTGAGTCATGCCCACTAGGTGAGAGAAGTAAGTGACAATGGAGGTTATGAAGCAGAAACTTATGCAGCAACCATGACATTACACTTACAGAACAGAGGCATAGCAGAGGCAAAAAATAATTTTTATGGCAGTGGCTATCTTGCAGATCCATTTCATTTTTGAAAAATTATTCATCTGCTACTTGTCATGCTACACTAAGTTAACTAATGCATGATGAGTGCGCGCTAGAATAGACTGCACTACGCTTGCTAGTAGTATCATAATAAGCCCTAAGCCTAAACCCTAAAACTAAACCTAAAACTTAAATCTTAAACCCTAAACCCTAAGCTTACACCTTATGAACCTAAACCCTAAACCTAAACCCTAGACCTACACCCTATGAACCTAAACCCTAAGGAAGTGGTTACGGAACTGCATCACATGACGTGGTTCGAATAAAACACTGAGTTTGTCACTCAAGCGGCACCGTCATGATACGATAGCGTTTATGTATGCTAAACCAATGGTATTTGGTTTGGATATCATCTTGGCAACTTCCATTTTGGTAGTAGTGCTTGCACGTTTCAATTCATGGGACCAGTTTTTCTATACTTTTTTCAAAAGTTTAAGGGTTAGGGTTAGCATTAGGGTTATTGTTAGGGTTACGGTTAAGGTTACCATTTATGTTTAGGGTTTACCTTTTACATTTAGTACATTGTTACCAAGCCTACTACACTCTCGTCATGCATTACTTAACTGTCACGTTACAGGTGGCGGTCTAATAAGGTTTCAAATATGAAGATCCACAGGCAGTTCTGTAGCCACTACCAAACCCTAAACCTAAAACCTGAACCAATGGTAGGAAACCTGCTGCCTACTTGAACATTTGATATGGCCCGCATCAGAATTTTCGTTACCCAAGTTAGAGTACAACATCACGTCAAAATGAGGCTCCATGATAAGCAAGTGCTTAGATAATAAGTCAAGAGAAGTCACTTTCCTTCTAGTTAGGTAATGGTAGAATGTTAAGAAAAAATTAATTGATTTTGTTGCCTGACAGCGATAATGCACAATTCATGTAGTCTGTGATAGTAAATAAGTTCCCCACCCTTGCCCTAAACCCTAAAGCAAGGTTTTCTCTAACCTGCAACCCTAAAGCAAGGTTTCCTTAAACCCAACTTTTCTCTAACCTGTACCCTTTTAGGAGCATGGAAATTTTTGAAAAGGTATTTTATCATGATTAATCATAGATATATTTACAGTAGTAATAAGCATATAATCATTTTTGAAAATAATATTTACTGATATTTGAATATGTTTGGAAATGAATTATGTATGAAACTTTTCCCTTTTATTGATAGCCCTAAATGTACCCCTTTAGAGAAGCAAATGTACCCCTTCGGATATATTATCCCACGTTGGGAACCCTTGCCCTAAACCTAAACCATGAAACTAAAACCTAAATCATAAACAAAAGTTTTGGAAACTTTTTGAAAAAGCAAGTAAACACCAGTTCCATGAAAAGTGTAACCACTATTACCAAAGTGAAAGCCGAATGGTGAGAGCCAAACCAAAAACCACTTGCACAGCAGATGCCTTTCTTCGACTACTTCAGGATGTCACTAGTATGATGAACTTAGCATTTTATTCAAACTGAGTCACATGACCAGTGGCAGACAAATAATTTTTCAAAAATGAAGGTCCACTGGCAGAAGTATAGCCACTTCCAATTTTTATCAACAAAGACCTAGATCAGTGGTTCTCAAACTTTCATGGTTTGTGGCCCTCTTCTAAAGACCCTCAACACTTGTGGCTCCCTGCTCATCAATAGGATTTTGAAATATCACAGCAGAGCTATTTAATAAAGGCCTCTGCTTATGGCCCTGGAGAACCGCTCTGTGGCCTGGGGGTGTAAGAGCTCCATTTGAAAAACCCTGACCTACTAGATCATGTGAAACTAACACAATTCCGCTTGGACCATTTACGGAGACACCACAGTCATTAGTATGTTCTGCAAGACACATTAATACCTNAATGAGGTTGATTGAAGAGAAAAGGATGAAAACAGATTATAAAAGGTGTAACAAAAAATAATAATCCAAAGTGTTAGGTACATAAAAACAAAACATGGTTAGTTGATGAGTGAACACTGACAATTTTCCACACTTTAACTTTAAAAGACTTACGGGCGTAGGAATTTGAGTGAATCAGGGTCATTATCCATGAGATCCTGGGGTGAACATCACTCCATTTGTCCAAACGCCCAGTATTGCAGCAAGGGTGTTCTTTAATAGTGTAAATGTAAGCTTTGTTCTAATGCAGGTCATAATAGATGCGTAGGGCTCTCTCTCCCTGTGACAGATGCATAGCCCTAATCTGAAGTAACCTACAACGTAACATAGTTAGTGGTTCTTAAACTTTTTTCATTGCGATGCCTTTGGAAAAGTTTGATGGACCTGCGATGCACCAGAAACAAGAATTTATTAATAAAGACGCATATAATCGTCAAAGTTTTATTTAGGCGTATGCATCATTTACAGTAATGTGATATGTGGGCTTGCTAATTTTTACTAGCTAGTCGAATCTTGCAAGAATTTGCGAAACTGCCACATGTATTTCACTCTCATAGTTTGCTTGTGATCAATATTTGGTTTAATCATGGCGATGGCAGAAAGTTCTACTTAGCACAATTACAACATAGTAAAAGGGATAATCATTCATAGCGGTTCTTTCTGGATATTCATCATTCAATGAAATCTAAAAATGTTGGTTTTTCTGAATTAAACTTTCTCTTCAGGGAAGCATCACAAATAAGGTCAATGGTCTTTTTCTTGTTAGGGTAAACGATGGGATAGGCGGATTGAAAGGATCACATTTATCCATTCATAGTTTGAATTGTATGGAAAGTAATGAGCATATTATGACTCAAGCTTAAATAGACGTTGCAAAAATATGCTTTGTAAATTTGAAGGCAGCATCTTACATTTATTTTCAAACCAATCATTAGATAGTGGTACAAAGTCTAATTTCCGGGCCACTCTTATTTCCATACTTACAAGATCGATTGCAGTAAGCAAGTATTAGTTCTTTAGAAATGGTGTGAAGCTTTTAAGACTTACCAATTCTGTGTGCAACTTAGCAGGATGCTTATAAACCCTTTGTTGGGAGTTGTGTGAATTGTGAAATGGTGGAAAATTGCTTGTTCAGATCATTTACCTTCTGCGATAAAAATACCTGGNTTTATTCATAAGTTACGGATGTGATGATGTTAAATGACGTTGAAGCTTGTTTGGTAACATGCTTTCCTTGGTCAACACCTTGCTGCAAACAACACACTGAGGGTTTTCCTATCCTTTCTGCAAAATAAATATGAACCCAACATCTAAATAACTATTGTCATACTTATGAGATTTTTTTTAGGCCTGTCATTTTCAATCGCAGATATATGTTTATGTTACAACATTAGTTTCCTGTTTACAGCGACTTTATAACTGACTACTGTAACTTTCATTAATCTGAGGCAAAGTAAGTTGAAATGTGTACAATGCATTGATCTGTAAACAATGACAGTTACGTGAACATGAGATAGTAAATAAGCTATCTACTGTCAGCATGATTGCAATTAAACAACAACTGTTTGGTGAAGTTAAAAGTGTGCACTGAATTTTGCTCTTGGTGAAGTTAAAAGTCTGCACTGAATTTTATTCTTATTAGCTCATTGAATAAACTGCACTGAGTTTACATTTGTGTGATGCACTTGGAAAATTAAAACGACGCACCAGGGTGTTGTGACACATAATTGATAACAATGGGCTTAACACACATATTCATCCATTGATACAAGAAAAAGATAATGCCATATAGGCCTATCCTATATTTATCATTGTTTGTACAGTTGTTGCAGATTATATTATTCTAGGGACTATTGTCCTCAGCTCTATTGTGCATCTTACTCAAGATGACTATTTAAGCAAAGGGAAGTAACAGCAAATAATAATATGATGGACTTCAAGGATTGTGCCATAGTTTATACACTACAGTAGTAGACATTCTTCATTAATAATTTCTTGAAGCTCTCATCAACGGTTTCAGTTGGTATTTATCATGTGAGAAATTTGGTTGACAACCTAGATGAGTACCCTTGTTGTCTGCTTTTCCTTTGACGAAGGTATCAACTCAATTGAAACATGTGTTACAGTTTGCTTTTAATTTAAAGGAACTGCTTGTTGGTTACATGTTGGTTGCTCCTATTAGTTTGTTTGTTAAATTTTTCGATCAAATTGCAGAACAATACTAATTAAGAAAATAGCAGAAAAATCATGTCAGTAGGCTTGTTACGATGCATGACAACAAATATGCATGAAAGCTGTCATTGGTGAATATTTGCAAAGTTAGGCAGTGTCTATTTTGTTATCATCAGCAGAAACACTATTGCAGCTATTTTGCCATTCGCTGATTGGTTCAACTGTTAATGTGACAAGAATAATACTAGTAGATTACTGTATCGTTCTTGTCATGTGACCTTAATCCCTAAACTTAAACCATAACCCCAAAGCCCAACAAAAATGTAAACCTGTGTCTGGTTTTTGAAACCTATTAAAAACATACCTAGAAAGTGCTTCTACCAAAAGTGTTATCTCTTCTAGCAAAGCCAAAACAACAATGCTGAGAGCTGAACCAATGACCATTTACACAGTAGGAACAGGCACTTCTTATGTGACCAGGTTTGCCGTACTGCTAGTGTCACAAACTCAGCTTTATATGTGGCAAAAGCTAGATACAGTTTCAATGGCAAAATAGCATACTAGGTTCATTCAAATTCACCTGATTTACTGAACAATTTATCTTTTGTTTGAAAGTTTTCTCCAATGGGAACTGTCCATAGATTGGAATTCAAATCCAATGTTCTAATGCAAATCCTTTGATTCAAAAAACATTGAATCTGATATAATTTATACTTTTAAGAATACTTTATTGCTGAGGGTAGCTCAGACTATAATGGATGAGCCCGAATAAACCTCGGCATACCAGGCTCATTCAGATTAGTTATGGAAAATGTATCGTTCATTTGATATTATTCTCAAATGGGAGCTGTCTATTAGAATTCAAATCCAATGTTTTATGCAAAACCATTACTTCAAAAACCATTCATTCTGATACGAATTATATTTTTAAAAATACTTCATTGCAAAGGGCAGCTCAGGCTCCAATGGGTAGCTTTGAGCGAACGAAGTCAAGAGAACACCCATTACGAACGATAATTTTTTATTAAAGTCACCTGCAACATGAATGTTGTGGCGATGTGATTGCACCACATATAACGTTGAATTCGTAGCAGCCACAGAAGAGTGAACCTAGTCAAGTTGGGAATCTCTGTTGCTGTTATGCTGAGGTTCGTAGGTGTGACTTTAGTTGGCTCAGGGCGACGCAGCAATATGGCTGCAACAACACCAAAGGTCAGACATGGAATGAAAATATATGTACAGTGACAATACCCAATGAAAGGACCCTGGTTTAACAACTTCAATAAGTGAAGTGAGTGGTGGCACAAATATACATAGCAAACAAGCTCACGTTCTACAGTATAAATCGTAATAGAAGACTCAGGCGTAGCCCGAGTCGCCACTGACATACGTAGTGTGGGATACAGCTATGGCTTCCTAGAAATTCGGCAAGCTTTCTGCGATGTGGCCATGCACCTGTATGATTACCATATTCTATTCCCACCTTGTTCTTCTGTGATGCAACAATATACTGTATAGTCTACTGTATTTATGATGATTCAATTGCACTTGCAACCAGGGGTGTAGTGCTAAAAAAAGATGTGTGGGAATGCCATTCCCAACTCTGATTTAGGTTAAAGCCAAACTCTGACATCAAATATCACTCAGATACCCTCACACACAAAAAGTTTCTTTAGTTCTTGCAATCCACTCAGGCAAGGTGTAAACCCACTTCGCAACAGCTTGAAAACTTCAAGACCAATTACTCCTCTAAAACAAAGATAGCAGAGTTGCAATAAATGCAAACAATCAAACGAAGTGTGGAGTACACAAATGATATTGTTGATGTCACAAATAGTGATTACACAACCATGTTATGGTGCTATACTTGAATTGACTTGTCATTTATTCATTTATGCTGCTCCAGGTGCTAATCTAGAAATTGAAATGGAAAACCTAAATATCTTCAAGTAACGTTAATAGTGCAAAAGGTGTAGGAACGCGTTCCCACAACACAGAAGGTATGTGAACATCGTTTCCACCCCACTACATCCCTGCTTGCAACACGCTCTTGTTGAATGTGAGACTAAGTTTTTAAATGCAGCTTGGCTTAGCAGCTACAGGCCACCATATGACATAGACTTTTCTGAAGCTATCAGCTGAAATGTGGTTGGAGAACAATCTGTAGGAACAGTTTCATGCAGGTTTCCTTCATTTGAAGCTGAGTTGGGCTTTTGGAACTATGTTTTTTTCCAGGTGGAAAAGGCACTGTGTCTGAGTTATTTTTCACTACACTGTTAAAGGCTGTAAACTCACAAATTTATGAACTTCTAATCGTCTTACTTTACATTAAATAATTCGTTAATTTTTGTGAAAATTGTAATTTTGTGGACAACTTGTCACTCTGATTGTCATGCAACATGTGGAAATTCTCACAGAATATCGGACTCCCGTCGTGGAAAAATGAGATTGTTACGTAACAGTTGCGATAAATTTTCAGTAGAAGCAGCTAAGTTTGCTGGCGGTACCAAAAAATAATAGTTACACAAAAAAATAAGGCACAATGGCAGTGAAAAACTCGTAGAGTAACCACATTGTTCCAAGTGCTTCGACTTACTTCATCCATATAGTTCGTATGCTTGGACCAACATTGCATTTACTTCATGAGTTTCTTGCTGACATTTTGTCTTGTTCTGGGTGGATAACTGTATTCTTTTCCGTTCCCATCACCCAGCCTAGCTGCTTCTATTGAAAATTTGTCACTTTTGTTACGTAACAGTCCCATTGTTTCAATAAGATCGCCGTTCATCGCTTTAGCTTGAGCTAAGCCAGCCTAGCCTTGTATTGTTTCGTAGCTATATGACTATTTAACGGCCAAAGAAAATAACAATCAAAACATAACATTTGAGAAATGACCGTTTACTTAGCAATGGCACAGTGAAAGATCTTGTGATCACCTGGTCTAACTGCACCATCTACACATTTAAAACTAGCATCGCTGAGTTTGTTGCCAACCCCCTTTGATTATTTCTAGTTGCACCACTGGTCACCTCTATAGTGATCTACAACAGTTGCTGTTCTTATCTGAACTACATGGTTTACTACTTTTAATTATAATTTGTACTTAATGAAGATTTTAAAAGAAAAGCTACCAATTTAATGAATATTTTTGTTGAATTTTTTCCACACTAATGACGTATCAATATTTGTAATGCCTTATCAAAAATTCATAACAATTATTTCTAGTATGATGCAATAGGAAAACCATCATAATAAGGGTTAGATTAGTCAATTTTTCAAAACATAGTATCAACCAAAAATATATATATTTTTAATCATCAGAAAATTTGCAGACAATTTTATTCATTATAATGAACATAACAATTAACAAGTCAAGATACATGCAACAAAGCAGGCATCCAGTGGCTGAAAATAATGAAATTGATAGGCTATTTCATTGCATATAACAAACAATTTGCTAATTGCTATGTAGTTTAATCTATAACTTGTTTTAGATCAGTGGTTTTTAACCTGGGGGTCGTTTGCCAAGTTTTTTAGGGGTCATGACAGCTTCTGATAAACATATTCATAATTACTTCTAAGATTTTATATTTCGTATATGGAACCACTTTCTGTCGTAGCCCAAATAATATGATCACCTGGAAAAAATGATAGCCTGCTTTTTCATTCAAAACTGTTTAAAGCAGGCATTCTCAATTCATTTTGAAGCCTGCACCCCATTCGGAAGGAAAAATCATTTTTGCACCATTTGATGTATTGTTTTTTGTATTATCAGTCGCAAAACTCCTTAAAACAAGAAATTAAACAAATAATTTTAAACTGGGTCGGTAATGTAATTTTAGCTACAGTTTGGCAGAGAAGTTTGCACCCCAAGAAGTCCCTTCTCACACCCCCTGGGGATGCGAGCACCTCCAATTGAGAACCGCTGGTTTAAAGTATGATTATAACCATCACAGTACTGTTGCGTTTGACAACGCACAAATAACTTTGTGACGTAGGAATGCGTTTGTAAATCACCTATCTCAACATGGTAGCTAACTTGAGGGTTATTCTAGTTTTCAATGAGTTGTGCTATGGAGCGATTTGTATGTGGCCCAGGTCTCTCTCACTGACACTGCCATATGCATCCATTTAATAAATGAGTCTTTGTTCAACATAGTGATATTGTATGTTATTTTTTAGTCATTGTGATTTTCCATTGTGCAAACACAAATGCAGTTATGTTTGGTTGAAAACCACTGGAAATTTTCAGTAGGGGATTGCTGGGTTAAATTGCTGCATAAAAAAGGTGGAAAACCACTGCTCTAGATAAATATTTTTATTCAGACCTGCACTACAGTTAAAAATGTTATTGTAAACACAAGCACATAGTGACCCATAACCAAATCGTAACGTAGTTAACAGTGACATACCAACAAACACATGAACAATTACATGTTTGCAATTTATCGTGATGAACTGTTTCATTTTTTGAGAAATGGTATTGGTTTATAAGTGATGATAAGCAGTCAAGGAATACTGTAGTCCAGTTCAGGTTGAAACAAACAAATACAAGATGATCAGTAGCTTGTGTGTCAAAATATTAATCACAGCAAAACAGAAAATGGAAGCAAGCAACATATAAGGATTTGATAAATGTACAGATAAAGAAGTAAGATGTGCACATATGTAAGAGAAGTAAGTGATGATGCAGGTTAGGAAGCAGAAAGCCATGCAACAGCCTTGATAATATGAGGATGTAGTGGAAGCACATGACATATTGCAAAAGCAATTCTGAACAGCACAGACCTTGATGAAATACCACAGTTACCCATAAAGATAGCAAGAGACATGGCAAACCCTAAGAAGATGGAAAAACAAGGGCATTGGTAATATCAGCCAGAAGCATCAGATATCGCAACAGTTTTACAAAATATTGATGAGTGAACAAAAAATAATGTAATTGCACAAAGTTTATGAACAGTGACCAGTAATTTGTGTTCAAGACAACATTATTTCAAATCTTAGCACTGCATGGTGCAAAAACTCGTGAATTATTGTCTAATTACATCGTACCTGAAGTTGTTACACATTACCAATACTATCATGTCAAATGATTTCTGCTTTCAAGATCCAAAATCTTATTGAAAACTGAAAACTGCCATATGTAATATTGTGTGTGGTATGATATCCATATAGAATGTTTTTGCTTTGTACTGGGCAATAACTTCATTTCTATAGGTATGCACTGAAAATGCCTGTTGAATGAACAACATGTTGCGAATGTACATGTGGAGGAAAGCTTTTTTCAAGGACATAGAAATCAGTGAAATTATGTAGGAATGCTACAATGCATTTCAAAGTCCATCCTGGCCTGCTAAAGAAGCTGGTGTTTATGTGATGTTGGTGCTAGCTGGACTAGACCACAAGGTGCCAATTTGCATATTTATGTGGTATAGCTCCAAATTACCCCCAAAACCCAAGAAATTTGCTTTCATATAATGGTGACATTCAGCACAGAATTTTGTCATATTTTTAGTTTCACTGTATATTTCGTGTATGTCTGCAGACCTGCAATCATCACCAAAACAAAGGTTGAACCTCTTGTTGAGATTTTGTCATCATCTTGTTTTTTTTTTACAGGGCTGTGGAGCCAGAACTCAGATTTTGGGCTCCAAGTATCTAAATTTTTGGCTCCAGCTTGGAATGATTTGGTTCATTAAAAACTCACAACTATTGTTTTATTTGTACAACACGCTCGCCCAACAAACTATGTCTGTTGAACACGAACTTAAATTTTAGGCTCTAGTTCTGGCTCCACCATCGGAAATTTTTTGACCCATCCAAAATTGCTTGGGCTCTAGCTCCACAGTCCTGGTTGGTGGCATATATAAAAAGTTTGAGAAGTTTTATTGGCAGTTATCCATTTTTTAGTACGATTCTTTTTTATCTAAAATAAAAGTTTGCATTTTTGTTTGAGTGAGGAAAAGCTTTTGATACCTTTTTGATAGGCAAGGGAAGTGAAAAAGTTCAATGTTGCAAAGGATTGCATAAGATAAAGGCTTTACCATAATACTCAAAGCTGAAAAATTGTAGTGTTTAAACACATTACAAAATATTGGATGTTTTATTTCATCTGACAAACAATATAGTTCACCTGTTTTCTGCACTGAAACTGAGTGTAGACAACTCATAAAAAATGATTTATATGTTGGTATTTTTCAACAACTTACTACAGTGCTCATGATTTAGTTTGTCAAATAAACATACTGTAATGGATTTTGATGATGATCAAGGTTTTACACCTGTTCAACGGGTAGAGTGCCAATATTGTGGAAGAAAATTTGCTTTTGAAAGCATTGCTCGTCACACTCAGATATGTCAGAAAACATCAAAGAAACGTGCAGTGTTTGATTCAAGCAAACAGCGAAGTGTTGCTGAGAGTGGAGTCAAAGGAAAGCCCAGTCAGCGAGGTTTAGGTAAACCTGGAAGAACCTTGGGTACCCAAGGAAGTAAATCAAACTGGCGTCTAAAGCACGAAGAATTCATTAACACTGTCCGAGCAGCTCGTGAATCAACTGCTGCTATCAAACAAGGACGAAAGCCACCCCCACCTGTTCCTGCTGCAGTAAATCCTGACTATGTACAATGTCCCCATTGTCTTCGGCGTTTCAATGAGACTGCTGCTGAGCGTCACATCCCATTTTGTGCTGAACAACATAAGCGTATGTCAAATAAGAAATTATCTGCACCTACATCAGGCTTGGCAGCTCAAGCAGCTGCCAGGGCTGCTGCTAGACAATATCGGCCTCCTTCTTTACGACCTGGTGGATCACGAAAGTCTGATGGAGTTGAAATATCCAAATCTGCTCCACCTCAGTCCACTCGTTCTAGACACAACAACAGTCCATCAACAAACACCAGATTTGCAAAGGAACATGGCAGAAATCAATATACATCTCCTTCATTTTCAAATGAGCTAGATAAACTTACCCAACGCAAAGGATCTGCTAATGCAAAGCGACAACATATCCCTGAGTGGGATTCCACTGTTGAGCCTTCATCGTATAATTTGGTTGCTCGATCAAAAACTGGTCTGAAGCCAGTATCTACTATACCAGTGGAAAGTGGAAAATCTGCTACACAGCGTGCTTCACCTCATTGCAACCAAAATGATTCTAAACCGGTGGTGAGGAAGTTTGCTGGTAAAAGTGGGAAATCTGTGAAAACAAATGGTATTAGGACTGGTTTGCCTATGAAAGCATTTCAAGACTGGTCTTCAGAAGACTTTCACCATGATGCTGGCCATGGTGACAATGATTATAAAAGAGATGTTTACCAGTCACATGTTGATAAGCATTCTGGCCGACAGCATCAAACCATTAATGATGATAAAGAAAAACGTGGTGCATACAGGGGTGATTATTCAGTGAACACATTTACCAAAAAATCCTTGAAAAACAGTGGACTAAATGGAAAGCAATATGACTGGTTACAAGCACTTTCAGATGACCATAAATATACATCGCACTCTAGTTTTAATGTCACATCTCAATCCCAATTATCTCGTTTTTGTCATGAATGTGGTGCAAGATACCCAATTGCCAATGCAAAATTTTGCTGTGAATGTGGAGTGAAACGTCTAGCATTGTCTTAAGAATATATAACTAAACTCAATGTCTAATGTAATGATGCACTTGTTGCTGATAAACGAATGATGTTGGTAAGATCATAAGAAATACTTTCTGAAATTTTAAATCCTGTTTGTGTATGCATTTTTGTACATGAATGTATAGTGATAGCTTTATTTTTCTATGTAATTTTTTTCTTATACGGATGAAGTAAAAATTATATTCAAAAGGTTTTGAAAGTCAACACTATCATTTACTAGTGTTGAAATACATTGCTTTTTTGTATAAGCTATTATGCTGTTTAGCATAAGAAGTACTGTATGTTGGCAGTAATTTCACTTAAGAAATACTAATGAAGAACAGAAAATTACATATTTCCTGACTTTCATAGTTCATTGAAAAAACCTGTTCAACTGTGGCATTTGTAGAAAATGAAGGGTGCTGCACATTTGGTTTGCAGCTCACATGTTCAATTACATGTGAGGTGCTTCTATTGAATATTTTTTCCTGAATGGTTATGTGGTGAATTGCAATTTGTTTTCATTATAATTCACAGATTTTTAAGGAAAATGGAGTTGTACAAAATTAAGTTAGCAAAAGTGGTTTTGTTCCTACTAAATTGTTAAAAGGAATGCAATGGCAAGATTTGTATGGCAATGTTGCTTCAGTGTTGTGATTTTTATGAATCCTGTTAGTTTTTATCAAAAATTTATGATTAAAGATAAATGTAGTTTTGAAAAAAAGAAAAAATCATCTGAACCTGACATACTAGAAAGTTGCAAGGTAGTTCACTTTTTGGTGGCAGGTTTTAAAGGCTACTACTACCTTTTCATTTGCAATGCTATCAGTTGGCCCATGCCCATTCACAGTTAAGCAGGCAGGGTTGCTGTCAGCAGTCATATGTTTTTTACCCTGAATTATAAAACATGCATAATGAGGTGGCAATATTCTCTCAACAAAATTAAAAAAAACACAAAGGTTACTTCGATACAGATCAACGCAATTGTTAACACTATGGCATATATTTTGGTTGTTACAGTGTGGTTATTTGAGGTTAAACCACACTTTACCATTGCCCTTAGGAGAAAGATGTATCCTTCAAATTTACACAATACTGTTAAAAACAAAGTTGGAGACAATAGTGTATGTTGATTATCTTACTATCAACTCCGATTTTGGCATACAGTTTTTTGGGTTCAAAATTTTTCATATCATTATCAAAATTATACAGTCTTAATTTAAACAGTGGTTCCAACCTTGATGTGTAGATCCCTGGGGATATGTGAAGAAAAAAATAGGGACTCTGTGAGTTATAGCCTCTAATCTCAAGGGTGTACAAAGAGGGCCTTTGGTTTCAGACCATGTTTAATATGGCTTGCTAAAAAATAGTGTGCTCAGATCTCCACAAGGAAACAATAAGGAATCACCACTGGTTTAGAAAAAGCCAACAATATGAGCATTTGTTTTTTGAGTGTTTGTTAATAAGATAAGGCACAGGAAAAGTAAATATTAGTTTTTTCCGGTAGTTTATTTTGTGTTGTGTTTTTAAAGTACTGTATTATGAAAGTTCCGTGTGGTCTTGTGCGATGGTTACCTTGATGTGTTGAACTTAAGACATATTCCATGTACATTTATTGCTGCCCCTGCAAAACATGCATAACTGTTACTACTTTTGGTCTTTTTTTTGTTAAAAGAATTCTTCATAGTATACATTTTCCCGTTTGTCATTAAAAAGAACTTAGTTTGGTTTTGAAATGAACAGATAGGTATGAAAACAATGGATGTAATTTATTTTGACACACATGAAGCAATTAGGTACTGTTAAACCCATTGTAGTTGTGATACAGCTGTGGCCAGCTTACTTGTCAGTTTCTTTACTTTACACAGCAATCAAAAGTATTCTGTTTCATGCACCGGTAGCTGAATTAGCAAAATATTGCAAAATTTAAAGCAAGGTTGTAATTTTTATTTTATATTGTTGTTTATCAACTTTTTGAACTTCTTACACTGTGTGCTTAGCCTTCATGTTGATCTGCATTGACTGACATTGTCAGATTGTGAAGCAGTTGATCTTTCTTTATAAAACTAAGTTTTCTTTCATAACCAGAACAAAATCATTGACACAAAACTGATTCACTGTAATAAATATGGATGAAGAAAATGTCAGCTAAAATTCCAAAACTGGAAACTCGTAAAATTTCCTGTCTTTTTATGCTAGTGCTGAACTGTTTCAAGTAGCAACTGATCAATTGCTTGTGGCATGACTTAAGTATTGTTGAATTATGTTCTTGTAAATATTATACAAGTGAAATCTTAGCATTGTAATCAAATGCTCAACGATCCAGTGTTTGTTTTAATTTGCACATCCTGCATACTTGCATTTGATTTAGAATAATGTTATTTTTTTTATAATGGGTTTTTAGACTTGTGCAACTGCATGAGTCAGCAATACACCCAGTTCAAATGTATAGTAGGAGATGACCAAGCACACCAAGGTGAGTTCACATTTCATAGTCATTCTGTTGGTCCTGTTTTGTATTAGTAATAAGATGAATAGTGGTTTGAATTGGGTATAATTTATGATATGAGATCTAAGGGCGACAAAGAAAAGTTTTAAATTATCTAATAGTATTGTAGTTTTTCTATTTGGTGCATAGTGTAAGAGAATTTTGATTTGTAAACATTTAAAAGATGAGTGTGTAAATATAGAAGTTTGCAGCGTATCAAGATAAGGATGTGTTTTTCCACTGTACCAAATTGTTTTAAATTTTTGTAAAATCAAGGATGCTGTTGCATTGCTAAAAACAGAATGCTGTTATCAAGTGAATATTTGGTGTTGCACATTTGTGCCTATGGTGCTAACAAATCATTAGAGAGTGTGTGTGTGTGCTGTAACTGTTGAATCAATATGTCATGTTGATGTTTAACTTACGCCAGTATGTGATGCAGCTGTGTGGGGTACCAGTTTCATGTTTTAATTACTGCTGCCATTTAAAACTAATTAGGTTTGAAATCTTTAAATGTTTGCAATGTGTGATTCTCTGATTTGGCAATCTCACCCTAAATTTTTTTAAACTTTTTGTAGTTAGATGAGCCATTGTCTCAAAACTGGCAATATGTTATTAATGTTTCCTTTTGTGTTGCGTGATGCCAAATTACTACTGGTGATGCGACTGTAATTTGGGAATTATGCAGTTTTTGAGAAACTGGCATATTCTTCAGCCATCATTAATCCCAGATCCATTCTGTCTGGGAACATTGATGCCTGACAGACCTCTAGCTATGGATAACATAGCCTTTTTCAAATAGTAGCCTGAGCTCTTTAAGCATGCAAGACAACAACTGTCAGTCAAAAGGAATCCTTTCACAGCAAGAATCAGACACTAAAATCTAATAGAGGGTATATGTTGCCTACTAAGTAGGTAGGCATCATCAGCTCTCATTCAAATACAATACCTTGTACTGCTCATGCAAGACAACGGTTTGGGTATGGGAAACTGACAGACAGGTGGAGAATGTTTACTCTTTTGGCAGCCCTTGTAGCTGAAGCTGGACCCAACAAATTGGCCATGTTTTTTCTTGGGAATGTCTGGGGTGATACAATCGGAGTCTACTGATGACTGGATATTTCAACCACCCTAACCCTTGCCTGGATTTGTGTTGGAATTTTTTTAAAATGATTATTCTTTCATAGAAGTTCTGCCACACACAGTCAGATATATGAATTGCTTGCTGATATCAATGCCTTGCCAAAATATGCTTGTAACTTAATGCTCCAGCAACAGATGCCAAAATGCATCACTAAAAGTATGGTTAAATTGATTGTTTTCATGTGATTTGTGTTGTGTTGGCTGTTTGGATGTATCTTGCACAATCCTGAAACATTATGTACTGTAATATGGTCAACTGTACTGTCCGCATCAGATAAGATGTGATAGGTGATAGACAGCATCACTACTGTCAGCATTACTCTGTAGCACAAGGGTGGCGAAACTATGGCCCGCAGGATGCATCCGGCCTGCAGACCAGTTTAATCCGGCTCGCCAAATACAGTGCACGTTTTTTCAAGCACCATGTTTCCAACTGTGGACAGCAGTGCAATAGCATTGGCTGATGCCTGTCTCTTGTTGACTTGTCTGTCGCAACAGCACTTACAGTAGCTGCAAGCAACACTTACAGTAGCTGCAAGCAGCACTAAAAAGTGTAAACAAAACAGTGTGACTTCATTGTTATTATTGTAGTACAATACATTGTAACAACCTGTTTTCACATAGATTACGTAAATCGCACTGTATCCAGCCCTCCAGTGGTCAGGCAGTTGCGAATTCAGCCCTCGTGTCAAAAAGTTTGGCCACCTCTGCTGTAGCACATAAAAAGTGTCCAATGTTAAATGTACCCCCTTAACAAATGTCTGTGAATTATTTCCAAATTGTGCAAGGAACACAACAGTTTCTTACAAGAAATTGAAAACTTCACAGGAGGTACAATTGGAAAGCACAACGGAATGTAAATCATATCCATATGATATATGTACAGATAGTGAAGGTATGTGACTTGAGTTAGTTTTTTTCAGTTTTACTTTTGTTGATCATGATGCTTTTCACATTTGATTTTAGATGCTGTGAACTGTGAACCTGCTGATCATGAATGTACTGTGCTACAACAGCTCAACAGTTTCCGCGTAAGCTCTAGACCTTTAGGTGATCAGTTGCTGTATTAGGTATTGTTGTGCTATGAAAAGCCCAATCAATATTTTGATATATATTAAACATGATTAATGTTCAGGATAGCTACATATCCAGTCTGATGTTCTCTAAATGGGAAATCTTCATTAGCTTCATGTTCAAGTCACATAAAAAATTTAGTTGGGCTGCTGCTAACTGAAAAAGTGGAAAACCTTTGTGTGAGGAATGGTATTTGCAATCGAATGGCTTTAATAAACATGTGTGTGTTACATTGTACTGCTCTTGTCAAAAGTGCAAGAGCTTATTTGTCTGTCAGAATCACAGTGTTCTTCTGTGCAACAGTAACAAAAATTAATACCTCCAGGTATTGCATTGCAGAAAAGCAACAAAACGCCATTTATTAATTTACATAAGATTTGCTCCATAACTTGATTTTGTGTTGTTGGCAAAATTTTGCAATTCTTACTCTGAAAAGTATATATGCAGATTGCTGGTGACTTTTGTGATGCCAAGATGGTTGCCGGAGGTCAGGTGTGGATGTGTCATCAATGCATCCTTGCTGCCAACTCCACTTTACTTTGCAAGTACATGAAAGAAGTTGTTCCCATATCGGGGTAAGAATGCTTTCTCATGTTTTGCATTTGTTGTAGAATTTGTATCAAACCGGCGTTATTCAGGTGAAAATCGTTTTCAAAACGAAGCAAGTGAAATTGTCAACAAAACTCTGTGGATCGCACAGATGTTTCAATCACAGTTTATTTGCAGAAGTTATGTGGGTTGTATGTTTGAAACGTTGTCTGTCAAAATTCGTAAGGATTTCACACTGTGTACCGACTGCAACACTTCGTATACACTGCACAGATTTGCACGCAAAGGCGTAGCCAGAGGCAACCAAAGGGACCATGGCTCCCCCAAATTTCTAGCATATCTTGTCGTTTTATGCTTCGAGATGCGGTGTACCAAACCAAATACTGTTGCTCGCTTGCGATCAAAATATTTGGCCCCTCCCAAAATTTTGAGCTGGCTACGCCACTGTTTGCACGGGTGCCTGCAGCTCAGTCCGTGACGGTGTAGTATTTGCTTCTTTAACGTTGTTGTATTGTAGTTTTACTATCCGTTCAAGTAGCAAGAAAAGTGTTTGCTACGCACAACGTGACGGATGCACCGCCTGGTTTACGCTGCGATTTTTCCTCATTTGTGATTTTTCTTGCAGGAACATAATGTGGATTGAACTTCCTGAAAAAGCGCTGCCGTACGTTGGCAGCTTATTGGAGATGTTCTACACTGGGAAGCTCTCGCTCGCACTGGAAAGAGTACAAGGAACCTTGTTACTTGCGTCTTATTTGGAGGTCAGCTGTGAAAGATAATCTCCAAAAACCATTGAACGGTTAACTTTGGCAAAAACATGTTCCGTTGAAGTTTCTTCCAATCACAGCATATAGTTTGCAATGGCAAAGAAGGTTTACTTTTGCCTGCTTTGTGCTTGTCTAGTTGTTGCATTACCCATGTACGGCATCGCCTTAGCTGCACGGATACTTATTATGTGATGAATGCAACAATATTATCATTGGCAACACTGCCTATGTGACTTTACATTTTTCAAGTGCGATGCTGTAAATTCTGTTTTTTAAAGTCTTCGGTAGGACCTCTTGAGAATCGAACCCGCCCTAATTACTACCACTGTCTATTTGTCCGCTTAGGATATCGCCGCAGTTTTAAAACAACATGGTGCTAACGCGGTAAATAGTCATTCTGATGTCTTGTCTGTTGTGGATATTAGGAATAAGCAAACGTTATCTATTGATATTAGTTGCTTATGAAGGCTTCTCGTGAAAGTTTTAAAGACGGGCGCTTGATTTTTTGAGGGACACAGCCGACGACTGATTGTTGCGCTTTCGCACAGAACCGATCATAACCAGTGGCGTAACTAGGGGTTTGAGCCAAGGGTACAAAGCCTAGCTGAAGGGGACCCACTGATCACCGTAGGGGGCCCACTAGCCAAAACTCAGCAAAAGGTTAAGAAATGATAATGACTCTCTGGATATCGTGGATGTCCATACCACGTAAAAAAGAAAATACCCCCAAAAGCGCAAAAAAACAACAAATAAAAGAATACTAACTATCAAATTGTCAACTAAAGGGGTCCCAGTTTTTACATTTAGTTTGCCAGGGGGTGCGGCTTGCCCCCCTGTCAGTTACGCGACTGATCATAACCCGCCGCACTTACGTTGCATTCGCGACGGTTTGTGTATTTCAGCTTCCCTTCGTGGAACGTTGCTGCGCGGACATCATGAAAGACCACAACATGCCCGTCGATGAAGGAAGGAAACAAGGCTGGGCAAGCTTCTCGCCGCCAAAGATTTCCTCACTGCCTGCTGAGTAAGTGAAAATATTCTTGAAGCTTCCGCTGTTGAAAAAAACAACCGATTTAACTTCATAACGAGCCGGATTTGTTCCTTTTTGAGTTGACATTGTATTAGAGCGAGGGTTTGCATAATCTTGGCTAACAACGATAATGAGGACATGAAAATATCAGTGAGTCCGTCAATGTAGCAGTATCTTGCATGTGTCGTTTCTAGTTATTCGCCAACGACACTGCAAATGGAAGACGACGGGAATGACAGTGAACCACCACAGGGTTCGTGAACTCTTGTGGTGCTGTGTCCGTTGCAACGCGACCCGTATCGCAATCATGCGACGTTTAGCAATCAGCTTTGAGTGCTTGGAATGCCGCGCTCGCCAATGCGAGTCAGCAGGATCACCTCGGGCCATCTTCGAAAACTGTATACGCCAGCCGAATTTTCTTAATGCATACTTTCTACGTTTGCCTCCGTCAACTCGTTCTCTGCTGCGTCTTGTTCAACAGATCAAATGAATCTCTCGTCCGGTGACGAAGGCAGCGCCGCTCAAGCGTTTTCTTCATTAGCCAAATCAAAAAAATCCCGTGCTCGCAAAGCGAAGTAAGGTTTTGTTTCCGGTAATTCATTTCGGTCGCAAGTTTTTAGCGTGCCTTCGGTTGGGGATGCAAACGCCCTCCTTTTAAGGAAGGTTTTCAATACATCCATTTGTTTTTCGGTTCATTATTATGAAACTTGAAAATCGATCCTAGAATTAACTGAAACGCAATCTTAATGAACTTTAACTGATACTGGAAAAGTGTTCTCTTGTGTCGTGGCGGTTTTCCGCATATTAGATTTTGTATTCTCACAGCAGGCAGACTCGGTCAAACACCGTTTTTCATCTGTATATTGACTAGCACTATTGACTCGCGTGCTTTCAAGCTTTGTAGCTGACTGATGCCGTGCTTTTGCACAACTTAAATATGACTTAGATTTCGTATGATTCTTTGCACTGACAAACACTTTGAATTTTTTCGGTATGGTCAGGATTGTAACAAAGGGTCCATCTTTGTAATTCTCAACTTTGATCTGATTGTGTTCAAGCCATTGATGCTTGTCATTGATGCTTTCAAACCGTTAAGTCGCCGATAACTTTTATATCTGAACCATGTAGGTTTTGTCATTTCGAGCAATTTGGCAATTAGGACGTTGAGATGAACAGTAAGGCTGCGCATGTTGGCCGGTAGCAGTGGGACTATAACGGGAGCAAAGCTTATCCATGATCCAATGCTTTGATTGCTGCCTTCTACTATCGTCTCTCAGTTGCCATCTGTCGTTCATCCGCATCGCTGCAACGAAGTTTTCNCTTGCCTGTTCTCGTGGTGACTCGTGAACGCACGACTCGAAAAATTACGTTCTGTGTGCGCAGGGAGTTCCCNTGCTCATTCTGCAAGAAAGTTTTTCCCCGCAAAGCAGACGCCGTGGTGCACGAACGACGGAAGCACACCAAGGTTAAGCCGTTCGCCTGTCCGCAATGCGACGAAAAGTTTGTAATTAATCGGTAAGCTCTGCGTCGTGTCGTGTTGGCTGTTGTATTCATGGGGAGCAAGTGACGAAACTTGCTTGGCTTACGGAAACAGTGCTTTGCCCTGTCGCATTTATCTGTCAGCTTAAAACAGTTTCACGCCGGCACTCGAACCATGTCCGATAGTATCTCTTTTTGCAATACTTCCAAACATGTCTCTGCGCTTCTGTGCAATCATCACAACCATGTTCAACAATAACTCTTGTCAATTTACTTGTTGATAGCTCCTGGTAGGAACGAGTGTGTTTGCTGACAGTCTCGATGTTGATATCGATGCAGATTTTTTAAAAGCAATGTTGACCGAAAAGTTAGAATCTTGAGCTCGCCACCAAAATGGCTGTTTGCCTCTGGCGTGGAGTCCCTCGTCACGACAAGCTCGTGGGACCAGAAAGTATCCCCGTTACGGTTTCTGCTGTCACTGGAGACAACAGCAAAATCTTTCTTCCGTTTGCCCGAAAGTATCTTTTCTTCTAACTTGAAAACAATTGTCCGTTTTAACAAAGCGTTTTTGTCAGCTTAGTTGCAGCAAGCACTAAGTGAATTGCAAAGAAGGACTTAGTGTTACCTAACCTAATTAAGATGGCTCGAATTGTGGTGCTTGCGTTTCAACCTTGCTGTCAACCCGGATTTTGGAAAAATATGCGCGATACGTCACGTAGTGGTTCGTTTCTCAGCCTTCTTTCCGCAACACTACATTCATTCCAAACAGTAACTTTAGCACAGCCATGGCTTCGAGAAGGTACCACCAACTGAAACCTTAAAGTTTGAAGTAAAGGCAGGTAGAAGACAGTCTGCAGACA
>JGI24159J19872_10000989_pt1 | contig 29425 bp, 17 predicted proteins | sample Ectturendosymbi4_FD_19872 | JGI IMG/M metagenome (IMG submission 19872)
ATTTTGACATGCCTGTTGATTGATTGGCAGGTGACGCTGCCAGCTTTTCTTTTCTTCTTCTGCAGTGCCGCTTCTGGTTTTGATGTGTAACGCTGCTGACGGCTCGGCCACGTAATGCAAGGAACGATTCTGAAGAACGGCATTAACTTTAGACCTGACCTCTCCCAAAACAAACTCGTAAGAAATAACTAAAAGCGCACACGCACGACAGTGCGGTCAACCTGGCAATTGCAAGTGGATAATATTGACCGTGAAAAAGGAACAGATCTTGGCAGTAACTCAAAAAAAGCATCTTCAATCGAAACACGACGCGGCAAACTGAAGACTAGCAACAATATTTTTCACACAATGTGTGTTAATCCACATGACTCCTTAACAGTATTTATCATATTTCAAATGTCATCGATTTAACTCAGACAAATTATCGCAAGGTGGCACTGTTAAGCATTATGTGAACTAAAGCTGGTCATTTAGATTTAGGACCTGAAGAACGTGCGCTTCAAACAACCGGATCAATGCAAACGTGTACATGCCTTTGAAGTAATGGGAAGAAGAACATAATGTTGTGCGTCCGCAGTTCGTTTTAGAGATATCTGAAATTTCTTTCCAAATTTGTTGACACCTTTAAATCGGTTGTAAAATGTAATAGACACAAGATTGCCATCGGCATTCTTTTTTCTAATTCTGTGATGCTGATTTTCCCCTTTTTTGAGAGCTATCGCCAAATGCTTTGCATCCGGAAGAAACGTTGCTTCTTGTTCAAAGCTTGTTTTCTTGTACTATGGTAGCTTGTTACTATTTTCAAAAGTACTTTTCATTTGGTTGAACTTCTATGCGTAGATCTAAAACCGCACTATTGTAGATTAGCGTGGCTTATTACCCAATATTTATTTGTTGAATACATTAGTAGCCAGTGAAGCGCAGTGGAAACGAAATGCGAAAATCAGCTTTGATAAATGTAATCCTGTTTGGCGCAAACAGATTTAAGCTAACTATTCTTACAATGTTACAATCAATTTTTCATTCAAAAATCGTTTCACTGTATGGTGAAACTGTATGTTCTAGTACCTAAAACTTTACCCCCTTCTATACCTACGTTATCAGTCAATTCAAATTCATTCTTCAGAAGTTTGAAATTCGATTGAACTTTATTGTCTTTGTAAAAGTCGTATGGAAAATTGAAAATTTATAGACCTTGTAGGTGCCACAATAGATTTTACCGCATATCATTTTGTCTGTTTTCTATTTTCAGGTGACCAGATATTTTATTTGATCATGTAGATTGTAGGTCATTTGTGTGTTCAGTTTAAGTTGTCAGAAACTGCCCTGCTATCTATAACCATGCCACTTGCGGTGTAATTGTCCTTACAACCCACGGTGAGCGGTTTGATCCAAAAGCATATTTCTGAAAAAATCTCAGGACGTGATATCAAACAGACTCATGATTGTGTTTGTCACGACTTCAGCTTACCTCGCGATGTTTTGTCAAGTTAGGAAAATTGTTCCTGCGAATCATCCATCGCATGGCCTGCCTGCTCTATGCCGAGAAAAATCCAGGTAAACAAATATCGTCGTTGTAAAAAATCCAATTTTTGCAGGCTTTGACATGTTCAATATTAGGCACTACGGAATGAAATTGCAAGCTGGAAACATCAGCATTGGCCTTCTGCTACCAATCTGAAACCTTACAGCCAGGTTTGAAGCGTGTACTTCAACAGACAGAACAAGTGAGCTGCTGCTGTATATTTTGACAGTTTGCAACTGTTTCAAAGGTCAAAAATTAGTCTCAACGCTTTATTAACACTTTCGTTGCAAACCGCACAGCTTGATGAAGTCAATGCGACAGCGAAAAAGCGGCGGATTGAGTCAATGCTACAGGTGGTTCTGCGCTGGCTTCTTGAATGACTCACTGTCGCCTCACACAAAAACTACTTGAGGCTGCAATTTGTCCAATTTATGGTGATGCAATTTTGACATGCGGAATCGAAACCCAGTAGGAAGTACGCCCAACTGGCTGCAGTTGAGCTGAACATATTTTTGTGTTGTAAGTTCGTTTGTTACCTCACGCAGGACTACGGAGACGACCAAACAACGACAGCAAAATGGAACGAAAAAGCGGAAAAGTTAAATTTCAGGAAAATCGTGGCTTGCTTGAAAGTAACGCCAAACTAAAATTTCAGGATCTTTTAAAGTTTGGGCCTGGCTAAAAGTTTTGGGGAAAATAAGTAGCGTACGAGCTGTACGTTGTTTGTACGATTACAAAATGTTTGATCATTTAAGGAGAACTGGACACGAACACTGACTGAAGGCAACTTGGTAGTATTTTAATAAAAAATGAACGCTTAAGACAATGTTGTGAATCAATGCTTTTTATGCAACACGTTGAATTCACCAGGCACATGCGCTTGCTGTAAACTGGTCGTCGCAAGTCAAATACTTTTTCGAAAGGTACACCGAGAACATACACGGTGTTAAGAGCTTAACAAGTCTTTTCTATTCAAGTATGTACTTTCCACGATGGGTGTAAGCAAGGAATCGATCAGCAAATTTTTCTCGAGTATGTACTTTCCACGATGGGTGTAAGCAAGGAATCAAGTATGTACTTTCCACGTATGTGCTTCAAGTATGTACTTTCCACGATGGGTGTAAGCAAGGAATCGATCAGCAAATTTTTTGCAAGTCTTTTCTAATGCTAGCAACGGCCATGTTAACAATGAGTTTGAAACCCTTCAGCGTTTGCGATAAAAATAGAAGTCAACGTCTGGGAGTGGCAATGAGCCACTCATGTTTAAACTATGATAAACTTTGACAACAAATGAGAAAATGAAATGAAGTGTCAGTGTTTAATAGTGAATGTACCGTACAACAGCTTGGTGTTTTTATGTGGTAGTGCTCTAACCTGTCTACAAGTACTTGTTGCCGCAGCTGATACATGCTCTTTGCATCAAAGCTATAATTTGACAGATTTCAATATATATGACATCAAATGCAACGAAATGCGTTACAGAACATTAGATTTAATTTTAAGTGCCTCTTACCCTGCTCCCATGCTTCAGCAAACGCCTTTACTGGGAAACAAACGTTCACTGCACTTGAAAATTTTTTCAAAGGCACTTTTGCACTATAATTTTTACAGGAAATTTACTTGGTTTGCTTTTGTGCAAAGGTCTAGCCACAGATTAATTAATCAAGTTCTGCGAACCACCCTTTTGTAATTTGAATTTCCAATGCTATCAGGTTGGCCCTGAACAAAAGCCGCTGTGTAAGTAATTTTTTATTGACACCTTTCCTAAGGCGGATAATAACAATCCCAGGAAAAGCACATCTGGAAATATTTAAATCTTGCAATTTCGGATAATGTGTTAAAACTAGTGCTGGGCAAGCGTTTCACGACCCCCTCCACCGCTGCCCAAATGCCGTCTGATTTTCTCGATGAGCAGCCGCGCAGCTGAAGGCGGAGAAAATCTTGTGTAAATATTGACAGAGCCGTTCGCGCGAGCATTCCAGGCCTTTATTGGCAGCATGAACGCCCGAAACCCGCTCTCATTGGATCCAGCGGGAACACTTTTGAAGCTCTTTGGCGCCTCCTCCTGCGAAGCGCACTTCAGCTATAGACGAAGCTCTCAAGTGAGGTTGCTGAGCTCCTTCCTTTTTCAGTGCGCTTACTATCATCGAGATTTCAGAGTGAAAACAGTTTGGGAAAGTATTTTCACTCATTAATTTTTATCGTCCGCAATTTGGTGAATGGCCCAGGACATGAGCTGAGGTTCAAATTTGTAAAATGAAAGGTTGTATGGTGCTGTTTTGGAGGCTGTAAACCTACACAAAAACATGTACATGTTGCTGCGACAATCTTTTTGGCATGAATCTACGAATTTATATTGGCAAAATTGACGGAAGTTTCGACGAAATTAGTTCATTCATCAACAAAAAAAATATTAGAAGAGATATCAGGGCAAAAACAGAACCTTCGCCAAAAGTCAATTACTGTTTCCATTCTGCCTTTTATAGTTTTTCATGAATTCGACATTTCAATTAGTTTTAGTAAGTTCCCTTTCTAAAAGCTGCTTCTGGTTAATTTTACAGTTTCTGAACTGTTGATACGACCTGACAGAAAAACGTTTTCACTTTCATTTTAGTTTTTATTGCTGCAATCACTTTTGCTGTGAAACTGGCTCTTTCAACTGATATTCTTTCAGAAACTGCGACATCATATTTTTGCAATGTCCAAACATGCTGATAAAACCCCAAAATAGAGAAAGTTTTAATTTCATGGGCATGGGAACGTTTACTTCCCTTTCATTTGTAGATTTTCTCTTGAAGTTGATCCAGAAGGAAAACTCACGCAAACGGAAAATGGCATAAAGTAAATGTGGTTAGTCATAAAGGAGCAACGTAGCTTGCTCCATCTACCGTGGGTTGTAGATTCCTATTTTAAATTTTTAGTGGCAACACCCAAACAATGCACGAAGTGGCAACACCCAAACAGGTGGCAACACCCAAACACTTCCTCTACACAACTCGCTGTTTGTAACTGGCTTTCGGTTTTTAGCTGACTCTTGTAGAAAAGTCGCCATTTTTTGTTAAACTCCAGTACAAATACAATGTTCGCGTAAAACCACGAATACGGAAGTTACTCAAATGACTTTACAACAGAAAATTAGTTGAACGTATGCGTGAACAACTTAAAAAAGCTTTTGGCGGTGCAGAAGAAACCTGAACATAAAAAAATATTGCTAAGCTGTAAATATCGCGTCGGCCAAAGACGTTTATTTGCAGTGCTTTTGCGAACGTGACGCAGTCTGACAAGTCCTGCTTTTAGGTTTTTCTTATTCATCCAGACTTGGGATTTCACGCCCGGCTCAAGTCCTGTGCATATAGACACAAGGTCCTTGGGTATTTACATGGTACTGGAGCGGTCGTTGATACAATATTGACAGAAGGCAAAATAAAGCAATCCCAGGAGTAGTTTTTTTGTCGTGAACGAAAGAAGTGCAGCGCACTACACAACCGCCGAAAACAGGCCGGCCATTTGCGCCTAAAAGTAGAGGGTTGGTTCCAAACTGGTTCAGAAGGTGAAATACGTGTTTGAAACAAGCATGTCTGTGACGCAGAAGTTTGCAAACTACAAATCACTGAACGAGCCTTGGGTTGTTTGGATTTCAGTAAAGAGCTACTATGTCGTAACCAGAAGTGCAGATGTGGATAGTTGTAGCAGATCGCATGCTCGGAGTAATCGCAAGGCACAGACGATTTATTTCAAAACAATAGCTCAAGCACCTATTTGTGCATCTTGCACCAGCTCTTACAGTGGAAAAGTGCAGATTTATCGATTTTCCCCCCCAGAAGCTTCTCCAAATTTGAACTGAAAAACGGAATAATGCAGTTAACAAGCAGTTGTTGAAAAATTTGTGAAGAAAAGATTGGGCAGCTGACGAGGAATAAATGTCAGAAGAAAAAAAAGAAAATATGAAATACATTTTCAAATAAAACTATCGGCCCACAGGGATGAGCTGAATTTCATCTCATAAAATCAATATAATTTGGATTGGACTTTTGGGATAGGTCTACCTGTGAAGAGGTGATGCCAGACCTAAATTTTTTAGAGAGGAAAACAGAAAGCACATGGGTGCCTGAGCAGCATTCTACTGTAAAATACGTTTACGTGGCATTTTTCAAGAAAAGTCTTTTCATTATTGTCTTATTATTTTTCAGACAACCCCGTAAATTCTTACTGGTGTGATTTATGAAGAATATAAAGTAATAGAGAAAATTAGACCTCACTGTTAAAAAGTTTTTTTGTGATCATTTAACTCATTTTTACCCAATTAGGAAGTGAGGATACTGCTGCGTCAAAGCATGAACAACAGGATATGCAAACACTACTTATTAAATTGAGAATATCTCCAATCGTTCAAGGTAAGAGACTCGAACTAACACAAAAGCCATTGCAATCTTCTGTATCTGACATGCATGTGTTATGTAAACCTTTTATGAATGAAACGAAAAAATGGTGAGAATTTGTTCTTGGCAAAAACCATTTAAAAGCTCAATGGAAGGGGTTGTCTGTTAATATTAAATGGTCCGTTCAAAGTAGCACCGTTCAGAAGGCCGTGTGTTTTGAGTTACCCCCAACTTTACGGCTGGTGGCGATTAATTAACACATCAAACTGTTGAAAGTTTTATTGATAATTTGCCAGCTAATCACCTGAATGTTGCTTCGTGTTTTGTCAAGCGAAACTAATGCTTTCACCGACTTGCACGGTTGTCCATGTACAGGACAAACAAGAACTATTATTTTGATTCATTTAATTTTTTTTGGGGCAGAAGATAATTTGATACAGACGGTTTAGTTCAACGAAATGTAACTACTGTGCATTGTACGGTGTTACAAAAACAGAAAGATTTATGTGGAAACGAAGAGGCGCGGTCAAACGCAACGGGGCCCGGCAGATAGGAATACCAGATTTTGGCACATCCTTGGTCCATATCAGCGGTCAGTGGCTTTCACTTACGCAGTGAATGAATGCGACTGTCAAACTCTTCGCGATACACGAACGCATTGTATTTATGCTGTGGATAAATATGTTACTAAATAGATTGGATATTACAGTAGTTTGCATTGATTGCACAGCTGCTGGTGTTGGTTTGCTTTACCGTCCCGACACAGTCGTCACAACAATTGTTTGCTTCTAGTAGCTGCCACACTAGATATAAGGCTTTTGTCTCTATCTTTTCTGATTTCAGTGATTCGTCCTTGACAAAATTTCGTTTGATGCATTATGGTGAGTTAATGTTCATAATATTTAGTAATTTCTAAAAAAACAAGTCTCCAATTCAATGACTTATTGCAGTAGTCCATCAGTAGGATAGCTCATTGCATACAAGGTGGGTGGCAAAGTTCGTGATTTGTTGTTAGACACCGCACATTACCATAAAAATATTTGTCGCAATTAAGCAGAAACAACAGCTATTTTGTATAATTAAACAAAACGTTGGTGACAAAGTCACTCATTCTTTCAAAGATAACAGTTCTCATTTTCATGGCGCTTTCAACGAATCAACACCCGAAACAGCTGCTTTTTGTGCAAAAACAGAATAAAAGATAATGCTTGCATTTTTGCAGTTTGCTGCAATGAAGAAATGGTCCGCAAGGGAGGCGTTTTGGCATATGACTTTACGAAACCGTTCGTTTTGATAAAAATTCATTTTACGTATTCACGCGAAAAGCAACTGAGCAAGCGCTTATTCGTCATCACGCTTCGAAAGGCCGATTTCCTCAAAAAAATTGTTGTCGAATCCAGAGGCAGCACCACATTCGCGCGTACGTCGCGCTGTTTCAAGGCCCAGGTGGTTTTCCGCCATTTTGTCAGTAATGGACTAAAAGCAGTGAAACGTGAACCTGCCCCAACTTCCTCCTCGCTTTGCGTGGAAGGGGCTGTGTAAACAAAACACCGGCCCAAATCAATCAGTGTGAGAAATCTTTATTTATTTCGCTGTTGCATTTATTCTTCGGGCGCTTCAGGTGCTCCGTGGTCACGTCCATGTAAAAAAAAATTTATTTTCGTTCAGTGAAATTCCTCAGCTTGACTTCATATACCAATCATGCGACTAAAAAAATAAATTCGTTTATTTAACTCAGTCCAATCGCAATCTTTTCCATCTTCGTAAAATGAATCCAGGCCAGAAAATTGTATGCCTGTCGAAATGCGGAGGCTTCGTAGCGTTTGAACGCCCATTAGCATTCCCAAGAAGATAAAGATAAATTATCTTCCAGTAAATAACTGTGCGTAACCAACAATTTAAGAGTTTTCTTTATGTGGTAAAAATCAGATGCAACCCAGCAGTTAAACCATGTGACTGGTTCTGAAGCTGCGAAAGTGTAGCTTTGTTGCTCTCATAAATTCGACAAAGAGACTCTGCTGTCAAATGGTTTCAAAGAAGTGCCTGTGCGATGAGGTGGTTTACATTCCCCCTTTTCATTTTTCTAAGGAAAAGATACAAATTGTAATAAAAATTATTTGCTTAATTTTTACGTCCTGAAGTATAGTTTAGCACTTTTACATCGAACATAATGTATGACAATTTGTGCTTAAGTTTGGCTTCACAGCAGCATTTACTAATAACTTGTGGAGTGTTACATCAGAGAGCCAGGCATGAATTACAAACACTGGCCTCAAACGTTTTTCGCAGGTTTTTCTACAGAAAAGCCATTTTAGGCAGACATCTACCTCTTTCAAACAAGCAACCATTTCCTTAGTCTTTTCAGACTTAAGTTTATTCAGTTCTGTACGAAGCTGCAAGCAACATGTAAACATATCCACACAAGGTTTTGCAATTTTAGGGAAGATACGTCTGTGAAACGAACTGGACGTACATATCGAACCGGATTTCATCGGCGAAGAGCGTTGATACTTCAAAAATTATTTTCTATTGCAAAGGTCCCAAGCAGCGACGAATGCAATAAGATTGCTTAAATAAAACATGCCATGGCCTAAGGTAAGACTACATGCAATCAGCGATCGCGTGTATATTTAAAACGAAATATTGTTGGATGCCAGACGTTTTCTCAGCAAGACCTTGACCACCGGTGCCATAAGCACGCTGATTTTGAATTGCTGGCCGTGCACAGGCTGAGATCGAGGTTGTATTCACGATAAGTGGATGCTAGTTTGCTTTGGCAAAACTAAGTTAACAGAGACAGGTGTCTGTGACTGTCAACGGCGCCTACAAACGAGCAAAGACAATTCGCTGAGTAACAATGTCATAAATCGTCTTTATAAACGACCGTGTTCAAAGCAGACGAATAATTCGGCACAATATGGCAAAGAGTACGAGTGTTATGGGACATCGTACATGATGCGGCACAATCGTCATAAAGAATTAACAAGGTTTGAAGGTCCTGATTTTCGGGAGCACATCTTGAACTCTGTGACGTAAATGCAGATGAAACAATGTATCTTGACCTCTAAAATCTCTGGAAGAAGCGCATCGACAGTTGCCTTTCAATCATATTCTATAGGCAGTTGACAGCTTACAGCTGGGAGAGAAAATTTACGAGTGGCCTTTCAAACTTCAGTAACACATGATTGCGCAAAGAGTGAAAGTCGTAGTAAAAGCAGCAAGGACTTGATTTCGCAGCGCAGTATCACTCGTTGTTTTTATGGAAAACCTGTTCGTTGCATAAATAATAATTGCTATTGTTTTTGTTGAGGTAGTTTCGACGACTTTCTCGAAGTGCACCAACAACAAGGAAGCCTCCAAAAGCAAGACGATGAAACTTCTCATCGCAAATTGCAAGGCTCTCTGTGATGACCTGTGAACTTGTGATGAAGCCATCGGCTGCTGAGGCCATATTCACGTCGAGAGTGATGGTACGGGAAGTCGTATATTCGGCGCGAGTTTCCGCGTCTGACGAAGCTGCTGGCTTCGTGTCCAAGATCGATTGGAGACCTAGAGCTTCTGCAAATAAAAAAAAACTGGTTCGAGCTGTTTACTACGTCGTAGAACTGGGTTAATCGCTGCTTCATTTGCACTGCTTTTGTTTCCGATATTACAATAAAACACAACTTTAAGCCAAACCACCGGCCGACGTGTCAGCTTACGGACTATGACGCATTATGAGTTGGAACGCTTAAATTTTGCGCAGGGAGTAATTGTTGCAATACGTCAAACAAATGCCAACGTTATGCATCCTTTGTAAACGTTTCACTCCCATGTCACAAACACTTGCTGGCTACCATGCACTAATTGCTGAGTCATCTTGATCCTCAATTTATGCGCCACGCAAAAACATTCAGTTGTCTCACCACAGCTGTGCTTTATCATTTAACCAGTGCTAGATTAACCATTAGATTAGGCAAACAAGGCACATGCCTTAGGGTCAGTGGTGAACCCAAGTCACAAAAAGACGTGTAACTTAAAGTTCTTAGTTGATAGTTTTCTTGCAAAAAATTATTTTTATAATTTTGTGGTTGTTACACTTTGAAAACGTTGATTAGAACTTCTTGGATCTCATGCACCTGCATGCACTGGCCAGAAACATGCATACAATTGAAGCTGCCCTAATGTGTTAACTACGGAATGACATTCTGCAGCACTTCAAATGCTGTAGCAAGTCTATTCAAAACTCAACGATCTAATCAAGGCCAGCTATATCGGACTGTTGAAAAGCTTGGATGAAATCTTGGATGAGAGCCGCGAAAATTTTGATTGGTATGAGCAGCGGCAGTTAATCGCTTGGCGACATCGCATGCAAATCTGAAACTAGCCGAGTACCAAGTGTAAGAAGCAGTGGAGATGCCGCAGACGCTACTGAAGAAATGTCGGCCCAACAAAAGTTTAAAGTCAATACTATTTGAGACCTCATCGCTCGACTTAAATGGGGACTACAAAAACGTCTTGAGGCGTGTTACATGATGTTGCAGAGATTGATTTATTGACTGAATATGACTTATGACTGTATGTATGATGAAGATATCAATAGCGCTATCAAAGGACTTTTTGTTGCGTAGTCGAAGACCCTGTCTTCTGATTTTCCAGCAGTGTTTCATCAATTTAGATGCTGGTATAAAGAGCAGAAACGCAATGGAATAGCAGCAACTGAAAATGCGCAGATGATGTTTAAAATACTGCAAACCACGGGCGTTTATCAAACATTTCCAAACGCAGAAGTATCGCTCCGAATTACTTATCTCTTATGGCTACGTACTACTCAGAAGAAAAAAAACACTTTCGCAACTGAAAAAATAAAGATGCCAAACGCCCAACGATGGGTCAACCACGACTTTATATACTGGAACTTCTGTACATTGAAAGTAATTTGTTTAGCAAAGTTATCTTCACCAAACTAAGTAAAGAATTTGCAGTCGGAAAAGCGCACAAACCAGTTGTCTAACTCAGTGATTGCAACTTTTCAAATACGGTACACTTCAGATGTTTTTACAATTCAGCAGCTTTTTCCTTTTTTTTCAAAAGTTTAAATAAATATATGACTACAAGCATTGGTGGTTTGATTTATCACGATACTTTATTCGTGCGTCAACCCCAGCCACCTGGTACTGACACGAGGCGGACCGATTGCGGAGCCCTGGACTCTCGCCTTAAGCATATTGCTGAAGTTTTGTGTAAGATTACCGAGGGCTGCTGTTTGAAAAGATTGGCTGTTGCAAATTTTGCGTAAGAAACTTTCTATTGGTATGTTTTTCATTTTCTGCTTTAGTCAGTGGCCGCGTTTGTTCTAAGATTTGTGCCATTTGGCTTGTACCCACCTGCTTTTGCCGTTGTGGGGATCAAACTAGACCTGCGTCAACTGATCGTATTTTTTAAATGTGACAAGAACTGGGAAGCCTAATTTATGATTAACTATTTTTAAATTGCGTTTATATATATTTGCTTTATGTACAGGTATTCGTTAAAGAGTTGACTAAAACAGTTGAAAAGAATCTATTTCTTCAAGTATATAGTGCAAAAATGTGAAACATGTGCCTAAAATGCAAGAAGCAACCGACAAAATAAAAAATTTCAGTTGACTGACGCCCAAACTGAAAACCACAAAAAAATGGCGGGAGAGGAAACCCTACTCGATTTAACCAAATGCCTGTATTTGGGGCCACTCTCAAAATGTGCCGTAGGACCAGGAAAGCCTCAAGCCGGCACTGTATTTAAACCTTCTTGTTGCATTGCTTGCATAAATTTACTTTGGGCACATAATTGAAATTTTGCAGCGGATACAGTGCAGGTCAACAAAGGTTTGCCGCCCTGCCGCACTTCAAGTAACGATCGCCTTAAAATCATTCACAAAAAAGCAAGTCTGCGAAAGCAATCGAATAACAATGAGTCTCCTGGAGAAAACGAGCTGACAAAAAGCCTTAGAAAAATCAGGCGTTCTGGCAGAGCCACGGCACGTACGAGAAACTGTTGAGTGCAAAGCGATGACAGGTGCCCGTGCTGCAAAGCTATTTTTGACCGCGCTTTCAACCCTATAAACGCCAGAGCTCAACAGCGCCCGTCCAGGTAGGCAGCACCACCATGCACCCAAACCTCGCAGCAAGTTCCTAGACCAGTGGTTCCCGGCTGGGGAGGAATTTCATTAGCTCAGGGGAGGAATATAAATCTTTTAGTTAAGTTACTTGTTCATTATAAGTGTTGTACCTTCTTTTTATGTCGACACTGGCTCTCTCAATTATTTATATGATTAAATTATTTAGTGGACTATCACACGTTTTCGTTAACAAACTTTAGTGCCATTATTTAACAACATATAGCTTTTGTCTCACTTTAATTAATCAAGTTATTGTCGTCAGTAAAGAACATTGCTCCAATTGTAGTTAATACCAGGCTACGAACCCGAACAGGGAAGGAATGAAAGTTCAATAGGGGAAGAATGAAAAGTTCCAAAATGAGTACCGGGAGTAATGCATCAAAAAAGGTTGGGAACCACTGCCCTAGATTGTCAAATGCAGTTGAGAGGTCAGATTTATCGGAACAACCAACTTGCGTTTCCGCGTCAGCGCGGCCCGTGACGTCAGGTGTTGTGACATGGTTGTTTGCCGATCTAAGCAATGCGTTGTTTTCGCTTGCGCAAATCTCGGTTATGAAAACGCCCAGCGTGAATTCAAGAGCCTCTGGACGCTGCATTCCTCACGACTACGACGGTCACGTTTGGCTTGCTTCATGGGAACACACCAACCTTTTCTTGCTTCTGATTACTGTCACAACTTTTCCAGCAGAACTTGTTTTGATTTTTGTCTCAAAGATTTGATAGGAAAAAGCTCAACAGACACAGGAATTCCGCTGCACAAAAATAGCTGGGAGTAATTGAAAAACACTGGAAGGTGCCAAACGGTGCGAGTAAGCCATTGGAAAACTACAAACTCCACTTACGTCTGCTTACTTACGTGCCTCGACAATAAAATGGTATTCGTCGGGAAAGACGTTTGAAGAACGTTCGAATTGTGTGTGTTAAAACTTCTTTTTGGGAAAAAATTTAATTAGAGCACGAAAAAAGAAAATGTCAAACAAAACTTTAAAAAACTAACGGCCTCAGCAACGTCGTTAGCTTCGATTTCTATGACCATTATTGTTGCTAAAGAAACATTTATGTTTGAGCTTCTTTGTACGGCATATGTTTAGATCACCTGTCAGAAGGTGTTAAAATCGTCTTTGTCAGAGCTGTGCGCTTCTGATATTCAATATCATTCTCGTACGACCACGGGTATGGGCCAATTCAGTTGTGCCACCAGCCGAGTAAATAGTCACGTTCTGTCGCCGGAGATAAACTGCAACAAAAGAGGCCACGATTCGGAAAACCCTTGTTTGCCCGAGCAAATAAGACGCTTTATGCCTACAGTTGTCGAGCGCTTGGCTTTCTCTAGCAACGCATCGCAGCTATCAACGAGCTGACCCGCGTCCCGGTAGGTGAGGAAGTTTTTTTGCGCCGGGGTAAACCGCAGTTCAGCTTGTTCGCGAGAGTATTCCCGCCTGGGGCAGTACGCGTGCGAAAACATCCGGACCGTGCGATCGAACAGGCCGCAGGTGCATTCGCTTTGCCCAGTTGGCGGCAGTCAGTAAATCGGACATTTTGCACCAGCGCAGCGAGAAAGTTTTCTTATCAGAGCAGGTTGGCTTGCTAATGTTACACGAATAGGAAATTGGGTTTTGTTTTCGACTCGGACGCTCAACTTCAACTCCGTGGTTAATATATCAACGGTTTGATTTTTTGCAGCTTGAAACAAACGGCTTCGTTTGCATTTCTTTTCCCCAGTGTTTCCAAATAGTTTTTAAGACGTATTTTCAAAAACACGCGCAGAACCACTGGAGTTGATTTTTTCAGTGGAAACTTGACTGTCGCTTGACGCTAGCAAATAAATGTGGCGGAGGTGCTGCAGTGTTAGGTTCGATTTCACGACGTGAAATTTGTTTTGCGCAACATGTTTAGTAAAACTGCGAAACCAATAAAAATGCTGCGACCCAAATTCCTTAACAAACAAAAAATGAATGCATATTTTTCCGAATTGCTTTTTTTTCTTTTTATTAATAACAGAACTGCTCTTGCAAAGTACAATTTCTGGAACCTCGCGACTGAACCAACTGGACAATGTTGATTAGAGTCAAGAAAAAGATTCTGGAAATACATGTTTAAGTCACAACAACCTGCGACTGCGTTGGCAGTGCTTTTTCCAAATACTCTGTAATTTTGTGAGGCTCAAAAGAAAGCACGCAAAATATTCCACAATTCACTATCAAATTTATAATTTCCCCTTAACCTTCTCAGATATTATCTCTAAACAGCAAATGTTTTATATTAACCGCATCCATCATTCAACGTGAAAAAATGAGCTTCAGTGGTAAGTAAATCCATGCGCCATTTGCTGCAGCTTTTTTTGTAGCAAACGACTCGTGGCATTTTGCTCTTATATGGCAACAGCAACAAACGACATACTTTTGTATCAAAAAAATCTGTAATGACTTTCTTAATCGTTGACATTTCAAGTATCAAAATGATATTTCGTAGGTTGATCGTGGCGAAAATCAAGTTGTGACAATGTCTTAAAGTCCATGACGACAAACTTGGTGCTGATGGTGCCTTTATATAGGAGATAACCAAATCGATTATTTTCTTTGAAAAACTGATCTTCACTGCTACTTGATCATTGGTGCCAAAAGTTTTGATGGGCATGCAAGTTGAAAATATTCAATATTCAGGTGTCATCAAAATCCCACCTCATACAAAGCAGTGGCCACATCGAGAACATTTCAGCTTTGAAAGGATTCAGTGCAGAGTATTTTTGTGTTGTAATGCTTTCTAAATGAAAAAGATCATTTTGAGAAATGATGGACGTGCCCGAACTGCAAAAACAATGCTCCAGGCAATAAATTTTGTCCGACTTATTGAAACGTAACCGCTGTTTGAACTTCAACGCTATCTCTATTTAAATTGCAAAACACAACTTGAGTTGGAATGCCTCTTACTGGCGAAAACATAGAGAGGGATCTTTTCATTTTTTTTTCAAAAAACTTTTTTGTGAAAGAAGCTACAACATAACGATAATACATAAAATAACAGGAGTTCTTATTTTTTGCAAGACTGCGCAAGACTTCCAAGTTTCAAGCATTGTTTGTTTGTTTGTCGAGAAAGCTTGTGGTAGTTGTGAGCGACAGCCAGAGAAAGTTTCAGTAGTAGCGGTATTTCTGCTTCATTATTGACTTTAAAGCAAGAAAACGTCTACGATTTCTGTTCGCAGGGGCTTGAGAGCGAAGTGAGATTTTACGAAAGTCGTTGCGCGTGTTGTGAAGTAACGTCATATCACTCATGCCTCCGGCCAGCACTCACAGCAGCGACGTGAACAGCAGCAACAAGCAACAAGCAGATTCGGTGGTTTTGGAAAAAGAACACAACTAGTCAGTCGCCAATATGATGACTTCTGACCAAAAGCACGGAGAAATTTGCAACGAGTTTCGCAATCCAACAGATCTTTATCGAGTGGTTTTCAAGTCTGCATATTGAATTTCCGAGTTTTTTGTTTGGCCAGTTAACTTACACCGTAGAGCGTGTTGTTTTTTTGTTCATGTTATGATAGAAAAGCGTGCAAAGCAAAAGTGCTCCGAGAGCGCGCAAGTAATCGTCTTTGTCGATGCCAGTGGACTAGCCAACCAATAGGAGATCGAGTTACGCCGTCGCTGTTGTGCGGATCAGGGATGGGAACTGAACCTAAACGATTAAGCGATTTCTATGAAAGTTCTGAGCAGCTTCGTGAAAAGGCCGTCGATTTCGCCAAAGCGCGTCGTCTTTGGAAAAGGTGACGCAAAAGTCGCTGCTTTCATCCAGCTCTGGATCGTCCGAATCACGTAGCGCGGGAAGGAAACTGAACACCACTGAGATTGGTCACAGCAGTGACCGGACAAGAAGAACTGAGGTTCATCTGGGGGAGTTGTTCGCACATGAAGTGTCACTCATTACAGAAAGAGCCTACAGGCCAATAGACACACACGGTTTCTTCGAATTCATATCATAAGCGGTTGTTATTTGCAGGGCTACTTTCGTAAGACAATAATGGTTTCGGAAAGAGCTTCCGTTGACAGAAAATGAAACGCGATTGATCAAAAAGTAGCGACTTTCATTTAAAACTGCAAGAGGATCTCTTCTGCATAAGATAACATTGATGCTCTTGGCGCCATGGGCTTCGGACTTCAAACAAAGTCTCGAAAATTTTATCCTGCAGTTTTTTTCGAAACAGCATCAACATCACTGCTTTCTCGGAGATAAAACCACCCCACTTTTGATATAAACTACCTCAATTTCCTCACTAAATAAATACAAATCTGCAACCGTGTTTCGACGCAGACGATGAAACCTGAAATGTATTTGCAAGCTAGTGGTGGTATAAGAGATTTTTTGCTTTGTAACAAGTATTCATCATTGTTTTTAACAAGTTTTGTTTTCTTACCGGTGGAATAGATTTGCCTGAAGCACCTGTGTGTTTATTGCCAACTCGTATAACATCAACAAACCGCTCAGCTATGTATTTAACATGAAGATGTAGGATACAAAGTTAAACTTCACATCGTCTTTTGTGAAATATAACCAAAAAATAGAAAACGTACATTAAAAATTAAAAGCAAGGTCTAGATTCCATGGCTCGATGCACCATTACAATAAGCAGACGAAGTAGAACTCCCTTTTTGTGATATTTTTCGTATACATTCCATGCGCATTTTGTCAGGCTTCATAGCATCTGTTGCAAGCAATCCAAATTGAGAATATGTACCAGGCCCCGGAAACTGATGTCAAAACAAAGCAGTGAGAATTGTAAAAAGTTTGAATTCCATCTTGCTTGGTCATTTACGCCAATGTTTATTGGTTTCCGACCAGTTCTTTTCTGAAAGGTGACCCGTCACTAGCCAGGAGTCCCGATAGATTGCCACCAATCACCGCGTACGGACGGCAGAACTATCTCTTCAATACAGTAAGTTTTGTAGCAGTCCTGATTCTGTCGCTACGCCTATAGCTGTTGGCGTAGACCAAATATCCGTGGAGACGACCCATTCGGGTTCCTATTGAGTTGTGATTCAGTGTTACCTGGGGCAGGTCTGTCGTAGTCACAACAAAGGAGCGCGAGGCACGTCACATTCTTCGCAGCTTGGCCTCAAAACGGTACACAAAGTTCGCTGAGGAGAAAACGCTGCGTTCCTTGACAGACACGGCGGTCTCTTATCAGGCAAATGCGTGGAGCAGCATGGCCGTTTCGCACTAATGACGTTTCAATGGTCACGACCGCTTTACGTGCAGCAAGCGCAAGTGCTGGCCTAAAACAGTGAGAAAATTAAAAAGCGTGAAAGCATTTTTGCCGAGCTCGAGAATGGGCGACGCAGTATCTCGCCACCCCCGCAAAAATTCGCTTGTTTCAGACGAAGCTTTTTGTGTTGAGAGCAAATATAATTCTTGAAGCGAGTAAAGCGATCGGCCAATTGAGACTCAGTCTGCGCCACAAGCTCAAAAATAATATTTTTAGATTGTTTGCGCGAATCAGCTTAAAAAGAAACCGAACACTGTCTGCTATTACCACGCGAGCACCGAGATGGCAATTTCCGATCACAGCAGGATGCGGTTTTGGCTGAAGCTCGTTGGCTTCAGCACAGGTAACTGCACTGTTGATTTGGAAACACTATATGTATCAACAGCTTCACGTTTCATGCAGGAAAATGTATCGAGCAGTAACTCAGATCCAAAAAATACAAATTACTTCCAATCTGACGCAATGAACTATCTCTTGAAAAGTCCGTTGTTCACTGCTCAGCTTTGATAAAGTATGCCTGAGAAGTAACAAACCTGGGAATGCTGAACAAGAAGTATGATGACGACAGGTTGATCGGCTATCGCCCACACCGTTCAGGGGCGTTACGTCTGTACATATCTGCAACGGCCCATTTGCTTTTCACACCTCAGTGCCAAGACATGACGGCAAAGGCCACTGCCATGCGAACTGATGATCTTGTAGCAATTAGATTCAATCGTTCCGCATAGCTACTTTTCAAAATAGCCGAGACATAGAGGGACAGTGGTGGATGTTTCGGCACAGTGCACAACTTTAGCAGCAGACGTAGCCGAGCGTCAACCAATTAGCTGTTTACGGCGAGATCGGATTTCACGCACGATTGCGCAGCAAGGTCGAAGTATTAGCACCACGCGCAAACGACTTGGACCGCTACGTCCGTGCCCATTAAGTCACTATCGATCTAAAAACTGCTTTTTGGCGAGCAGCCAAGGAATCATCTCCCACGGACACCTGCAACAAATACCGTCTTTCCTTACAAATGTTTTCGAGGCCGTGTATCGAGCCAAGCTGCGACGAATCGGCAACTATTTAAATCGTGAATCCAAAGGCAAGCGGGAAAGTTAGAGGACTTAGTATTTTAACAGAGCTTACCTGCTTTCGCAAACCAAGCCACTCTCCGTTGCCTCTATCAAAAACCATCGAACTTTTGCCAAAGCCCCTGAACTCTTACTTTTCAAATCACTTTTGTGGGATATCGCCGCTATCCAGAAAAAGCCGATAGTATTTCGTATTAGTCAAGGCGTTTCGCAGTCATAAAATGATATTGTTCTTTAACTTTACTCCTGTTCAGTTTTCTGGTTGTGTTTCGCTGAACCCCTGATTTTCAGTTGGTAAGTGAATTACATATTGAGCGTTAATAGGACATTTCTGTCATTATATATCTGCAATTCAAACCACTGTGCGGAAAGACTCTGTATCTTATCATGTTTTTCTTCGGCAAATGACATAGAATAAGCGTATTTTATTGTGAAGCACGCCCGCAACCGGGGGCGCAAGCGGGCAACTGCACCCCCAAAACTTTTCAAAACATGTTTATTTGTTGGGTACAACAACAAGTTACAAATCGTTTTCTCACCCCCAGAAAATAGTACAACGACAAGTTACAATCATTTTGTCCCCCACGAAAATATGAGCTGGTTGCGGACCTGGTATGCATTTTTGTGACGCAAATCACGAAATAACACGAATGCAGCAAGGGGAGGGGATTTCGTTTAGTCTGGTGCAAAAGAACAAGTCTGTTATTAACACGCTTTATTGTACAGTATAACTACTTGTACAGAAGCTTTTGTTGCTCATTAAGATCCACTGAATATAATGTTAGCATCTTTTCTGCAAAAATGCTGATGTCGACACTCATGTAGTATCTTTATGAAAGAAAGGGCTTTTAGCACATTTATACTTTGGCTGCTTTTGTTTTGTGTTTGTTTGGTAAACCGATCTGCGACAAACGCTTGAAGAAACATCCAAAGACAGGAACGAGAAAAGATAAATACTGCAATTAGGTTGCGACCACGGGGGGGGATTTCGTTTTTGACCTTTAGTATTTAAAGAAGTAAATGTATATTTAGACGCAGCCTGGTTACCTAACCCATACGTTTTTACAAAGATTTAGCAGAAACGCAAAAGGCTTGATAACGCTGGGTCTGGTCTTACTTGCACTTACGCTCCTCCCTTGAAAGCCAGAACACTCCAATTTGCTTCTAAAAGTTTTTAATCATAAAGGCATTGTAGGCTATCTAAATTTAAACATTTATCTAAGGAGACATAAACTTTTAGTCAAAGAAAAGGCAATCAACTCTTTGACAGTGTTCATGTATGCCCAGAGCTCTTTTATCATAATCATTTTCGAATAAAGCGAGTTCCATATAAAGGGTGTGTGTAGCCCGTATTCAGCCTGGAATAGTTAACTCATCCGAAAAGCCGTGCTTCTGCAGAGCTGAGTTTCTGTTGAAAACGCTTTCTGCCAGTGAAAGGCGCAAAAAGTATTCTCTCCAGAAATATAATGTTACAGAGTACAGATATGAGCGTTTGTTGACGGCATGTTTTTTTTAATTCACACTGGGGCAATAAGTTCGAGTTGCCAGTTCCGTGTCTGTCATCCCGTGATAGCTCGATGAATGCTGCAGCAAGCATTGACACCAAGGGTATCTGCTCACAAATTTTTGGCGGTAACGATTGCAAAACAAAAGTAGTCCAGCCAAATATTACTGTAAGTCTCTGTACATTTAAGCTATCAGAGACTCGATCAGAGATTAACACTAGTGGCTAAATAGGCTGTTGCACATACAAAAAGAAAACGCAATTAAGGTGGTGTTTCAGCACATTAAGCACCAACCAGTTGTTAAATGTACATGCACGGTTAAATTAAGGCCAAGCTGAGTTTCGGAGTTAGGGATTATTCCACGCGTATACGTGGCATGTTGAGTGGTACGATATGTTTTTCGCTTGACCACTGCGAGTATTCTTTTCGTAAACTCAAAAGCTTACACAGTAAGTTGCAACGTGAATGATCGCTAAAAATAACTTACTCTGTTTTACTGGAATTACACCGTTTAACTGGTTGTTGAACTCGCAAAAGCGTTTGCTCCAAAATCAAATATATTTTTTCAATTGTGATTCAGACAAAATCAATTACGCTTTGAATTTCTTTTAGATTTGCTCCGACAAAATTGGGTGCTGCTGAACATCGCTAATTGGTATCATAAACAGCAAAACTTTGGAAATATCCCGCCAGGAAGTGTTTAGATGTCTGTTTCAATCATGAAAACTGCAAAATGCGAAATGACTGGAACATGGTACTGTTAGTGTTCATTTGTTTTTGCGTGGAGAAGTAAAACAGAGACCGCGCTTTTTTTAAAGTGAGAAAAAGCTACTTGTTGTTTGTTTAGGGTTGCGATTTGACGCAAAACAAAATGAATTTGCATTTTTTCGCATCTCTGGATGCAAGGGTTCCACTGACATTTTCACCTAGACCCCATGGAACTCTTCTGCATTTCTACGGGATTTGTAAGTAAAGTTGAAAGCGGCACCAGCAGATGAAATGCGAGAAAATGTTGAAGCCAGCAGTAAACCCATGTAATGATACTTTTGACGTTGCTTGCATCAATGTAGCCAAGCAGTGGAAGCCAAACAAAAACAAACAATGCTCTTAAGCTTGTCTGGTATTTGCCATTCACTTTGAAAGAGCTTTCATGCATTGTCCCTGTAATTCATCATAGACGTATCATTGTGACGCAATGAAAACCTACATGAGCCTGAGTTGAAGTCTACTATTTCGGTTTTTGTCGAACAATGGCACTATTTCCTTTTTGGGAGCAAGTTTCTCCATTTTTTGTTCGTCGAAATGTTTCTCTGCAGAGCTACATAAGGTTGTGGACGACTAGAAGTCAGGCTTGTTTAAACAAACAGGACATAAAATTCATTGGTTTTAGTAAAACTCCGATCATTATGACAAAGGTGTTTTCCATTTACCATATTTAGTGATTAATTTAATGGCCGAGGTAGCGAGTTGATATTGAAACATAAGTAAACTTGACTCAAAACTTGTAGCAAACGTTCGCACCTCAGCGATGACCATGAGCCAGCTATGCACTGACTTTACGAAAAAAAAGCTTAAACAATTAAACATTGAATGGACTAATTTATGGGAGGGGATAAATGGCGCAGTTTGGTGCAAGTAGCTACCGAAGAAAATAGCTTGAAAGAAACTTGTATGTCTCTCTTGAGTGTTCTAGCTACCGTCTTCAACGAATACCGAGACAACACATCAAAGAGACAGAATTTTAATGTTCTTGTTCAACAGGCTCGATTATCGTGTGGCCAGAAGCATCAAAAAACACAAACCGGTCGGCGTCGAATCGCGAAGCGCCGATGACAGCGTGTGCTGTGATATTCCGCGCGAGGACGGGTCAAGTGGCGTCGAGGGCCTCGCGCCACCAGGGCCTCGCAGTGCTGCGGTGAAAGTGGCCGCCTGAAGAGAGGCCCGAGCGACAGAGAGTAGCCCTTGTGACGGCTAAGCGCCAGAAGTGTCTTGCTGGTGGGTTAGCTTATTGTGCGCCTCGGAAAGGGCGACTATTGAAGAAACACCACGCTAACCAGCGGGAACAAAGATACCTGGACACTGTTCTGGATCAATAGCTGAAAGTACTTTGTCGTTGTTGCCTCGCTCCATTCAAGTTGAAAAAATCGTTTCAAATTGACTTTTCGCGTTGCAGATTCGCTTATCTTATAAAAAAGCCATCGACGTTTTACGACAAAGCAGTCTTAGCGACGATTTAAAAATATTTCGCTGCTAGCTCTTGGTTTCATAATATCCAATGGAACCACACCAGCAATAAAGCATGCGAGAGCAGATGTGTTTCGGTGTATGTTTAACCTTGTATCAATATTAAACCTACGGCAGGTTTTTCGGTAATGTGACTGCCACATCACCGATTACAAGTGTACAAGTTTTTGAAACAACGCGCAGCGAAGTCGTCTCTGTTCCTGGTCGATACGAGCGCCTTTTTCGCTCCGTCAAATTATCGTTGACCGGGAAGAAAAACTCTGTTTTTTGGAAAAACGAAAATTCTACCTTTCCCAATTCTCTTCACCTGAGACACGCTTTGTCATTTCCGCACTTGCGCGCAGAACACCCAGGCGACAAGGAAAAAACCCTTGACATCAGAGAGAGTTGGAAGTCGTTTTTACTTAACCGCTAAGGAAGTTGGTCAAGTCGTGAAAGAGCTCGCGCGTAATTGATTGCAGCGCATCGGATTCATCGCTTCGTCAGTGAATCGCGCTGACGAAGACGCTGGGTTTTTGATTTAAGACAGGGAGGAAGGGCGTTGAAATTTTCTCGTTAAAGAACAGCAGGTGAAACAGGATCGAATAGGGTCGGTGGTGACCGACCGATAACCCCGCGAATTTGTTTGTTTTCGCGCCGGCGAAAATACAAATCGCACGTCGCACAACGTGGTGGTCTCGGGGAAGGCTGCCGAACAGTCGTTGACCACTTTATCTGCCGAGGCATCGCGGTCCACAAAAGGGAACCTTCTCGTCGCACAATGCTGCGTTCGCCATGAGGCGTAATGGAGGAAAGGGGATTAAGGGACGCGGAACGTGATGTCACGACTGCGCGTACGTTTTATGACGAATAAGCCCGCTGAAAACGTGAGATTGACAACTGATCGAACAAAGGGGGTTCGTGCGCCCAGCAAATGGCGCTGCGGCGAAAGTTCGGCATCGCTCAATTCCGACACACGAAAGCTCGCGCTCGGCGATGACGGGCACGTTTGCGCTCGCTACAAAGCGCAGACAAGTCCGAAATCGGCGCTGACGTCGTTCGAAGTCCGTCGACAGAAAAACTCGACTTCGGATCCGGGCGCGATGAGGTTGTTCCGGCGGCGGAATTGTTCGACGACGATAAGAATCTGTGGAGCTTAGCTTCGAAAAGAGAAACTGCACAGCCTTGTGCTTTAAAGGATGTTGGGACAAGGGTTGGTTTATGGGTCGCTTATCTGTGATCTTTTTGAAATTTCGCTCTGTGTCGGGTTGTTCGCTGTAAGATAAATTAGCAGCTCTGTCCCGGGTGATCGGCTTTCCATGACGGACTTAAGGCAGCAGTCCATTTAACCCCTGCGGTAGAAAGTTGACATTAAAACATTTATGTGAGTGATTTCAATCTTAACGAACTAAAACAAGTTGTTAAGTGAAAGGATTGTTTTGCTATCAGCAACACCCCACCAAGCCTCGTCGCGGCAGCATAAGCCCGAGGGGTTGAAAGACGTTTGAAACTCTCGGGTGTTGACACCCAGTGGCGCTGCAAGCAACGTTCGCTTTTTCATCTGTTTTGATTCGTCAGCAACATAAGCACTTGTGTCTCGTGGGTTTGTTGTTCTTGTCCTGCGCCAGAACACAGGTTTGCAGTGCCCAGGCCGCTTGTCTCGCTTGTTTTCATTTGACACACGGTCGCACTTTTAACCTGGCGACTTGAAACGGTTGCCGTCAGTAACCGGCGGTAATGCCTGGTTAACAAAAACAACAAGCCTTGAAAAAATGGTAGATCAGGAAAAGAATCTTGGTGTTGTCTGCCAACAGCTTCGATCGACCGGCACGCTGTTCGATTACCGGCCGGAATGAATAAGAAGAAAAGAGGCGTGTGCCGGTGATAAACGACTATCGAGGCGATGACAGAATTTGTTTACGGGCTAACGCGAAACTGGTAACAGCGCGTAATAACCGCAATAACTAACCCGGCAGCAATCGGTTTCCATTCGGCCTCAGGGGTTGGTAACTGGCGCGCACAAGTTTCCTGGTGAGGTGGAGTGACCCACGGCGGTCGGGAACAACCAGGTGTTGAGAAGCGGACGAGACATGCGCACTCGACGAAGTTGCTTCGTGAAGCATTTCCATTTACTGACGAAAGTGTCCCTGCTACACGGCCGGGCGATTTCTATTACGCATTAGCCTGCCGCGCCTCGTCGCTATCACCCATCCGTCAGTTCAATTTTCTGACCTGCTGAACGCGCGCCCGCCGAAAAAACTCGGCTCCGGGCCGAACAGCACGAACGCCTTGCCACCCGCACGTCGACAGTACCGGCGGAATGATTCGCGCAAAAACGGGGCCGGTGGTGAAAAGTATCAAGTGTCCACACATCTGGCGAGGACCGAACCTGGTTTTAGAAACTATCAACATCAGCACTGATATGTGATGACCGCGGTGGAACCGGCAACAAGTACAGTCAACTCGAACGCTATTTTTGTATGCTTTTCGGGAGCTATGTCATAGTCATAGAATTTGAAAAGAAAGCTCCATTACAACATTATGCTGCCTAAGTGCCTATCACGGCGCGGAAAGAACACGAGAGGCCGCGTCATTACTAGCGCGAACACGCCGTGCGTGAATAGCTAAATTGCCAATGCCTGCTATGACCCACTATCTAGGTTGACTTGGTGGGCTTGATTGCAAATGTCTGCCAAAACAACGCTTTGCTTGGTCGTTATCTGCAGTCCATCGCCCAAAATAAGTTCACGACATGTTAAGCTCTTCTGGACAGGCTAATCCATCGTTAATTACAAGTTTTAACATTTGACGCTGAGTTGAGGTAATCACGAGTTTCGTTTGCTGTTGCGTATTGTTGATCTCGCATCGAGCTACTTTTGAAATTCAGCTTCGCGCGAGACCGGTCGCGAAGCCGATGAACTTGACATTGGTTCGTACAGGCAAAATGGCGGAGCGCTTTTTGCTGTCTGAGGATGGACTAACGCAAAATGTTTGCAAGGTTATTGTTGCTGGGATCGCAGCATATAAAGCAGTAAACAAAAAGCAGGAACTGGCACTAAGACTAACATCAACTGAGACTCATTTTATACTGTTTCAACAGTACGGTTTTCAAGTCTTTGAAACAGTAAAGTTTCCAAACTTTCAATATCTCTTTCGAAGCAAACGAAGCTTGTCTGGCCACGTGCAAGAGCTTTGCCGGATAACTGCATAAAAATGATTCATATACCAAGATAAAAAATGCAATTTTGCAGTATAGAAAAAAATGCCCTGGCATAGCAACTTTTTGCATTGCTAAAAAGAATTGAAGAATTCCCAGCAATTTTTTGTGGTATCTCCGTTGCAATGTTTCTAGTTTTCATCTGTGCAAGAATCACAGATGCGGGGTTCGTTTACATGGAGCAGATTTGTCTTTAATAGCTGGCAACCATCTGTATCTAGTCTCACAATACATGAAAAAGCGACTGCTACTGTTTTTCTCAGACAAGCTGAAAATATCAAAGTCCATCTAACAGAATATGCTGAAAAGGTAACAGTTTAAGGTGTCATATCGCACTTATTTGTTTTTCAATCCTGGTACTTTGATCTATATCACCTTCACAGGGTAGTTTTTTTAATTTTTGTTTTCACTTTACGAAGATTTTCTATTACAAACAACTGCAAGGCAAACTAGATCAATGATATGTTTTACTTGCATGCACAGCACCAGTGGCGGAACCAGGGAATTTGATGCTGCCTTTTAACAAATTGATAACTGGCAAAATGTGATGTTCACACTCAGACTCAGCAAACAAGAACGGCAAATAATTTGGATGAACCCCAGAGTTTGTGATGAACAGTCATTTCTTTACCCACTAAGAGATGCATGCGTTTTGCGATTCCAAATACAGAGAATTCCCTGATTTGTTAAAAGTTGTAAAGTTCACCTCCTAGCAAAATCCACTAAAATATCTCTAATTTTGTTTCTTGAAGTCATTTACTCAATGTTGCGCTTCGTAAGCAATTGACCAATACTTTTTTTAATTTTCTGCCTGCGTGACAAGTAAAATTCAAGGTATAACCATTTAAACTTGGACATCATGATTGAAACTTTATTTTTTCAACAGTAAATAAGCACGAAGAACAAAACTCCCAAAAATGCCTGTCGATCAAACATTATTAGAGCTAAAGCAACTGCAGAATCTACGAAATATTTTTCGACATGACCAATCCAATGTGGTCAAAATGTATAAGTTGACAGTACGAGCAGTGTACTGGTGCAATCCCAATATAATCAAATCAAAATGTTCATTCCCACTAACAGTGGAAGAACTACTGTATGTTGCAAATTGACAATGCCAATGAGCTTTGGTCAAAGAAAGTTGTTTTCCTGTGAAGGTAACTAAAGTTTAGATATTCGATTTCATTAACCTTTATTGATGCGCCGTATAAGGGTGAAACTCAAGGATATTACCTATCCCCGGAAATTGCAGTGCACTAACAATCCTCAAGTAACAAAATGGCACCCCGAAACGGTTGAAAACCTGGAATAGAACATTTTAGCTAAATGAAGTATATCAGCTACTTTTTCATACCAAAAAGGTTGTTTAAAATTGTTATATTCATATTTGGAAATGTTTGCTTTAATAGAAAAAAATTCCTGTTTGGAGGTGGAATCAAGTTTGGAATGGGCGTCTTTTCAAATTTTATGAGTTGGCTAAAACGACTGGATAAGTAGAATTCGTACAATATACACTCGCAGTTTGTGTTTTTTTTAATAGAGAATTCTACAACTTTGAAGATAAGCAATGTCACATGCCCTTTTTGGTTGAATGTTGCAATAAAATTTCAGCGTCATTGTCCTAAAAAGACAGTGGCAAATGATGAAGAGAAGTCAGTGCCTTCTTTTGTCACTAACGAGGCTCTGACTGAGGAAAGGCAAACTGCATAATTAGACAACTTACAAGCCTTCTTTTCTAAGGGTTTTATCTTGACACACGAAATGAAAGCGTAAAAATTGTATCTATTTTGTAGTTCAACAAATGCATCAAATACATTGCCTTGGAATGCCTCATTTTCAACTCTCGTTTGCGGTAGTTCTATTCACACTTAAAACCAAAGTGTTGCACTGCAGTTTGTACTCGCATGTCTGGTTCCGAGAAGTCAAAGTCATGAAACTAGTTTCTGTGACAAACCTTTGTTTCCTACATAAGTTGGTGAGTTTCGATGCTAAAGCATAAAAACATGCAAAGCTTTGCTGAAACACGTGGTTAGATCGACACAAAACTCCCCTTGGTCTTATCAGGTCACACCAAAAACAGTTACTGCATATTTACATATTTCCACAGCATCTGATTGTCAATTAATGGGGCAGGGCAGCTAAAGTCCAATTCAAATATTTTCGCCACGGTATCTGATCACATATTTGCTAAAAAGTAATCTGACCACAGGACCCTTACTTGACTGTCTTCATTTCACCCGGTCTCATTACTTTCAGCTTAGCTGTGAGGCAACTCACCACGTAGACTGAAATAAGGTTAATTGCTTCGGGAATGCTTTAAAGTTGAGTTTACGCGCTTGGAGCAAAGCTTGTTTCGACAGATGTGTGAGAACGATCTAGTACGTTTGGGTCGCTTGTTATTTTCTGAAGGTAGAAATTCGTGTTTAAACTGTTTTAAACCTGCACCTCATATGCTGAAGAAAACCCAAATCACTTGTACGTAAAAGGAATGGACAAATAATGCTTGCATTAAAAATTCGGGAGTTTCAAACAACCTTTTTATATGAAGCAACAATAACTACCTATAGTAAACACTTTGTTTGCACAAATGGTTTTGAAACCTTAAAAGGTACTAGAGTTCAACCTAGAACCACTTTCATTTGAGAAAGCAAAACGCTGAGTGAGAAACAAAGCGCCTATCGTTTCTCGATACTGTTAAACAACCGGTTCTTTTCCGGAATAATCAAACTATATTAGGAAATTGGCATGTTTTGTTTAATTGCTAACTGCTTTCAACAGTTTCAACTCGTTCTATGTTATAGTTTGGCAATAATCATTTACCGCTCCAATCAAAAACTATTACTTCATGTCAACGAAACAAATAGATACAGAAAAAAATGACGTTATATTTTTCCGCCTTTCTTGATTAAGAAATTAACAGTGGTTTATTTCATGAAAGCAAGAAGTGCAGTCATAAGAAAATGACGGGCAGAAAAAATTTTGCTGTGTGAAAGCTTCAAGGTTCAACATGTTCAAGGTTGCTTCTCGTCCAATTTCATTGAGGGTTTATTGACGCGGAGATTTGCAAAGTAAAAAGAAAAATTGCGCATTCAGTTCTTTCAACTGTACGATTGACCCTTCAACTAACCCATCAGTTTTCTTCCAGAGCTACTTTTGTTCACATGTAAGCCTGCTTGATACCAAATGCGACAGAAAGTGACGCTAGCTCGATGTGTCACCACACTTTGTATTAGTATGACGACATGCAGAACAAATTGCACTGACTACGAATTTCAAAATAAGCAAGAAACGTCCAAAAAATAAAGCAGAATCAAACGTTCTGTGCTGTGTTTCGAAAACAGTGTTTTTTTTCACTACGGGGCAATGATTGTAGTATGACATGTTATAACTGCAACGCGAACGTCTTTTTTGCACGGCTTACAATAGAAAAAGCCATCAGCTGCACTTAGCTGAACGAAAGTGTTCCATAGCTGATTACGAGGCTGATGTCATTAAAGCGGGCAGCTCAAAAACAATAAGCAAGAAAATTCAAAGCAGTAAAAGGAGCACTAGTCAGCCATCACAATGAAATGCAGAGTTCACAACTGACTCCTTAAAACAGGTCGATACTTTGATGTTCCGACTATAGCAATTATATCTTTTTTAGTTATTTAACAAAAAAGAAGTATAATTAGTGCATCCAGCACTCCGCATGCTTCGAGTAAGGTGAAAAAACATGCCAACACACACGTTTTAATCGCGCCAAACGAGCGGTTTGATGATGCGTTAGTTTGCAGGTACGCACCCTTGGTAGTAGGCAGGCTCCCGCTGCTGCTCCGATGGATCGACTAGCAGCGGACCAGGTTGGTGCTGCACAGTACTGTGCTGCTGGTCAGCCAAGGGTAGTGGGTTGTATTGCAACGACGAATAATGACCGACTGATGAGGAGGAAACTGGGGGCGTGGTCCGAACCGCTGACGTAGGCACCGCCGAACCGATCGGCGAGCAGGAAGGCGGCTCGTTGCAGTGAGAATGCATAGGCTCGGGCGGCGTTCCCGACAAAATTCCGCTCAAACCGTTCACGCCGCCGTTGTAATATTGCACTGCACTCTGCGGGTAAGCTCGCAT
>JGI24159J19872_10000991_pt1 | contig 29417 bp, 19 predicted proteins | sample Ectturendosymbi4_FD_19872 | JGI IMG/M metagenome (IMG submission 19872)
TTTTCATTTGGGGGGCCACTGGAGGGGCCAGTTTTGCAACAAGGGGAGCTGTCAATGGTCTGTGTAGGACTTTCAGAAAGAGACCTGAAAAATTTTAGGGGGGCCACTGGGGATTAAGGCAAAATTTTGGGGGGCAGTGGCCCTCCTGGCACCCCCCTAGCTCCGCACCTGGCTACCGGGGACGGCATATATTAGATTTGTCAACTTAAGTTACAATTTACGTTTCAAAATATGAATTAATGATAATATTATTATAACCTTGTATTATTTTATGTCACACTGACAATGTAACAATAGTCACTTCCGGTTGAGTACAAATGCGGTTTCGAATGAAACGTGTGGAATAAAATCTCGAGAATTCTAGTTTAATCGATAAAATTACTTTAACATAGGCTCGATATATGTACTATCTGTGTTTGTGTGGCTGCCCTGCGGGCCGTTATGCTGGCCACAAAATGCGCCACCCTGTTGTAAACGATAACTCAAGGTAGTTTAAGGTGCTGCAGTGTTCCCTCATGACATTGCGTGCGACTGGTATGTTGCTTCTGGGATCACTGATATCAAAAACTTGTCCAACTCCAAAGGTACTTCGATAGCAGCAGTGAAAAGCGTATCTCTTTACCTGCTTACTCCCTAATAAAGGTTGCTGCTAGCTCGCATTCTATAGTGGCTTGTGCGAAACGAGCGTCACAGCAATGATGTTGTGATTAGGCAGTATTCGAATTCACGAGCAAAGGACACATATGTGGAGAAAAATTTTTCGCTGCAAACGTTGAAAGAAACTCACCGTAAACAAAGCGACGTGCTTGGTGAAAGCAACAAGTTACAGGTAGCAACGCTAATCCGTATGACATCAAACTTAGATAATAAAAGCATAATCGCAACGTCTGCGCCCAGTTCACAGCTGTCCTACAAATACCTTTAATCATTTCCTAAGCTGTCGTTGTGCTTNTGCAAATCGAAATGGGTCCGAGCAATAAAAATCCCGTCTCGGTNGTGTGAAACTTCGCGAAGGTGCCCTTCGCTTTTAATCGAATCGATGGGCGTTTTGCAGGTTGCATACCGGGCTCCGCACTTCCCACGCAATAATAAAAGGATCAGTTCATAAAGGATTGTTAGCCCCATTCCCGGCGTTGAGTATATTCAGTTTTTTTTTAAGGAAAACCTTAGGTACCTGATTTCTCTGATTCTAGGTACCCGATTTTCTCTGTTTTTAGGGACCCGATGATAATTTTCTGTGAGAACCGATTTTCAATTCTAGGGACCCGATTCGAGTCCCTAAAACGCCTTAAAAAACCTGGTATATTGATAGCATATGTTAGCGGAAATTCGCTCACAGTTGATGATTCCTTTTATAAGAGAACAAATAAACAGAGGAATGTGCGCAACGGCTATGAAGATGTCACGCATCAAATTGTGCAACGCTTTGTACGCAAGCTTCCCGCCACAGTGTTATTTGCTTGAACAGAGCTCAATGCAGTATATGGTGGAAAGTACTGGTGGAAAGCAGAGGTGAAGAACCTATTTGCTATAACGGGCTCACGGGTTGTGGAATATCGCTGGCGGGTCGCAAAAGCTAATTAATTTTATCTTACAACTTACTTTTATCTTCCTAAACTAAATAAGGAGATAAAACTATTAGGAGCGAGACGCTTTTTTGACTTACTACGTGTCTGCGTATCACGGAGTTTCGTATTGACGTGATATTGTGTTCTAACTTTTGTAACGAAAATTCTGATGCCGGCCATATTGAGTGTTCACGCGGGCCTCATTTGGTCAACGTGTCACAAGTTCCCTGCCCTCCCCCGTGGTATAAAGGAGTGGACAAGCTCGTGTGGCAAACGAACGCCCTTTTTAAACAAATAGACAAGCAGAGAGCATCGCCACGCCAAGTTTGGCCAAAAACTCAAAGGCATAAATGAAAGTTATTGAGAAAAGAGCGAGGTACATTTACATAATAGCAGTGATTTACGTGAAATAACCAGTCCGAAGAAATTGAGAACTGGCTAGTCATAGTTGCAAACATCTACACTTGCAACTGTTTCCTGGGTATCGAATTTAAAGAAATTTTTTGCACCAAGGACTTGCTTGTGTTGCGCTCTTACTGGTTTATGGCGCTGTTTGATTTGTTGTTGCCATATGTTGCCATTTTTGCCAGCATTGAGTCACTCCTGTTTTGTATGAGTGGTTACTGCTTTGCTGATGTCTGTGTGATTTACAGGACTTGGCAAATTTCTTTGCAGTGTGAGTAATCTCGTGACGTGGTGTGTGTTACTAGATGTTACTCCCTCTGAAACTGCAACGCCATCCACGTCAAGTGAATCCGCGACTGACCAAGACGTTACCCCAACATCACAAGCCGCTTCTGCCAATGCATCGCAAACGCAACCGGCTGCAACTTCCCAGACAAGGCCTGCTACTGCCGTGCGGTATGTAACTTAGTTTTTGAACTTATGTTTCATCCCAAGGACCGAAAAGTAATTTGCTTACTGCAACGTCGTAGGTCTGTGCGCATTTGGGTATCTTTAATGATTTTTCAATCTTGTCCGATTTTACGCTTTGAAGGCGATTGTTTTTTGGGGGGACAACTGAAAAATGTGCGTAGCTCTGAGGTTAGATCTTGATTGTGTATTGGTGAAAGCTTTAAAAAATACGTTGTTCCCGTGATTTCCATTAGCACCTTACAGCTATTTTTGGTTCATCTGTTTAGCATTGTGCATTGCTTTCAGAGCACGAAGTGATATATTAGGCTAGAAAATAGCTACTAATACAACGCAGATTAGTACTGCGAACAAAATTTTATCTTTTTAATGCTTTTGTATTTGTTTCTGTAAAGCAATTTTCACACAAACTCAATATTGTACCACTTACTTTCCAGCCCGCACTGCGTTAGGCAACTTGCAGAACAGCCTATTGTACAGTCGATGACTAAAAACCAATACCTGCCAGACAAAATACAAGGCGACTGAGGGAAACCTGGTGAACCTACAGCATAAACCACGTAAAAATTCAGCTTTTAACCTCAAGGTAATCCGCGAGAGGCAAGCATTTGCTGATACACCACCTAAAGAAATTATGAAGTCCCATCAGTCACGGACAAAGGCAGACAAATGGAGACAATAACCTGGTTCTTCTGGTTTCTAGACAGTGTCTGCTTTCACAAAGACGTTTGAAGCTTGGATGTGAAAAGGCTCTCTTGTACCATGCTTCAGGTTTTGAAAAAAAGCGGAAATGTCATAGCTGGCATGCTGATTGTAAAAATATTTTCCAGTCTTGCAGTAAAACACCTTTAAGCTGAAGCTGTATTTTCATGCGTGTGTATACCTAACCCAGTGATTGCCAATACACCAGACAGTCAAAACACGTCGGGGCAAGAATCCGTTGCCATTTCAACAAAGCTACTCGACTACAGTAGTTCACCCTATTCATAAGTGTTGTTGATGAATGTAGTGTTACCTTTACAGTGGTAAATCTTCAGCTCACCGCTTTTCACTTTTGATGGTTCTTACAAAATCAAAGTTAGGGTTCCTGATCAGGGACGCCGGAGAGCGGGTGCATAACGGGGGCAATGCCCCCATGACCTTCCATAAGGGGAAATGGGGCCGGAGGTACCCTCTCACAAAAGTAGCATAGGTAATTTAATGGTTTATCAAGATCGAATTGAAACAAATTTATTGCAGCTACGCGCGCACTCAGAAACTTCAGAATGGTTTTCTATAATTTTTGGTATTATTTATGAGGTCAACATCGTTGCTGAGCATAAACAAGCACAATTGGTAACGATTTTTTTTCATTTTCATACGTTTGAATTGCCCTCAACTCCTTCACTGCCCCCCTGCCGCTGTTCCAGCGCCCCTGTTCCTGATTGTATTTGGACAGGAGCTGGCGATGCCTACCTAGCAGGCGATATATATACTCTGTAAGATCTTAGTGTCTGATTCTTTGCTGAGAAAGGATTTCTTTCGATAGACAGTGTTTGTGTTCCTGAATCCTGTATCAATGACGCCACATTGCTTATTATTTCACAATAACAAAGACCAAGCCCTTGTTCGTAACAGTTTTGTAAGAACAACCCCAAACCCCAATATCTAGTGCCAGATTAAAATAAAAGTAAAGCAGGCATCAAATTTCAAGTAGCAGCATAAACGTTAAATTTACTTATTGGCAAGAAATGCAATATAAATATGCTTAATGGTGGAAGTTAAGGCAGAGGTGTTACAAAATCAGCAATGGTTTTTGAACAACACCTACATTGCTATTAATTCAACATTTCATTGAAAACCATTATATGAAATGTAGTTTTAATGCTTACTTGAGCCAAATAAAAATTTGCATGAACAAAGAGCAACATTATGGAAAGAAAAAAAATGATGATGCGAGTATTACTAATCCCCACATAAACCTGAACATTACCTGAATATCCATTCATTGCAATGGCTGAAATAGCTTAGAAAGGCATGCCTATCCATCTCACATTGTCTAATGTTTAAAAATTTCCTTGCTTGTAAATGGAGTAAAACTTTAAGCCAGTGCACTGTGCAGGCTCTTAATGACAAACTGTTTTTTTTTTCGTTGAGACATTTCGGTCATTTTTTCTGAGACATTTCAGTCATTTGCACGGTAATAGTATTAAAACTTGCCGTAACACTATTCATTAATCTTGTTTCTAACCGAATTGACTTAACTTTTTTCGGTCATTTGAAAAAATTTAGGTCTATGACCGAAAAAAAAACGTAGAGACAAATGGTGCCTATGACCAATGACAACACCCTTGAAAGTAGGTGTACGGTACAGCAAGTACCGAACCAATAGCTTAACCAGGCTTTGGTAAAAGCAGTGACGTGAGAGCACAATTTCTAGTCTCAAAGCAGTCTGCGAGGGGCTAGCATTTACTAATACACCACTTCGGGACGTAAACCCAGGCATGTGCAAACTGCGCCCGGATTAATTCTTTAATTCAGCCCGCTAAGTTCGTCCAAACTATATGAACAAGGTCAAGCCATTTTTTACATCCCATTTATCTTTGTTTACACAAACAGTCATTCATCTGCTCCCGATCCCACCCGCTGCCAAACTGCAGGAGCCAATGCGCTCCCGCGAGTCATGAAGTTTGTTCGCCCTTGCGCGTTGCGTTTGAGTCTGAGTCACTGTTGGAAAGTTATGTAATGTGTAACGCAAATGTCTGCGTTATTTTGATGCAGGCACCCGTCTTTACCTGAGCTTGGATCTGTGTACTCGCGTTTGCTCACTGTGCAACGGCGGTTCGAACCACACTTGGATTACCTGGTTACTTTTCTCAACACGGATCCTCCATTTACTAGCACAGAAGTATAACGCCTGTTCAATACATGTTAACGTTTATGACGGTTTGGTCAACAGGCTCGCTCCGTAAATATTTCGTGCAGCCTTTTTAAGTGTTGCGTATATTCTGTGTAATCTGTAATGAAAAAGATTTGAAAAGGCTTAAAAGGATATTATTCTTAGTCTAGTGTTGTGCAGCATGCTTTTCAAGTCACGTTACTTTCTGATATGCTGATTTTGAAATTCGACAGTATTGGGTATGTTGTTAGTGCTTGTCTGTCGCTTGGCTATGGCTTTGTGGGATTAATTGCAATGTGTTGAACCCGTCAGCGACTCAGGCAATTCAAAATGCAATCAAATATGATTAATGGTATTTGACTCGTTCATATTCATGAATCATCAGAATTAGTCAAAGAACCTTTTGCTTCGATTAGACTTGTATTTTCCTTGAATCATCAGATGACTGACAATTATTAATACAAAAGTGGATCCACTTTACGATTTTTTGTGATCGGTGAAATGCGCTTGCCTGATAGCGCCAGTTATTTGCAAACTTCAAGCAACGGGGTGTTTTTTCACTGCTGGTGAAGTAACTGCGCTGCCACGAGTCCATGACGAAGCACCGCTGTGTTCCGCTTTCACCAGAGTCCGGAATACCGAGTGACGTCACGCAAGCTGAGCCTAATCCTCAAAGCCCAGCAAGCGTTCGCAGCGGTGCAAAGAATCCTTTCGAGGACGGTGATTCCCCTTGGAAGAACGCCACCGCGAGTGATGCTTGTCCGGGCGCCACCAAGTGTGCTGCCTACAGCGGCAGGTCAGAGCATTACTTACTATTGGCGCTTGCAACCAGATGTGGCGGGTGTCACATTTTCCGCCTCCGCTCCTGTTCCAAAATTTTTGAATCCTGATCCGGGCCTGAAAATTTTACGAATTTGAAAATCCGACTCCTGTTCAGAATCCGGTTACCATCAATCCAACCGAAGTTCGATGTTTTACTTAAGAAATAACATTTGTAAAGACCGCGCAGACTCCTGCTGCTGCCAAAAATGACAAGCGACACCGGATCCGGGTCCGGCTTTTCACAATTTTTTACTCTGGATTCGGGACCGAAAGTGAAACGCAGAATCCTGCCGGAGTCGACTCCGGATCCGTGGCCACCTCTGGTTGCAGCAAATCCACAACTATTTTCACACGGAACGACAGGCGACTCAATGCTTGTGCGCGTGAGACTGGTGCTGCGCGCTGTGGTCCGTTCGTTTTGTTTTTCCTTTATTGCTTCGAGGTTGGCGGATGTCAGCAATCGATTTCTGTTCGTTAGAGCTGCGAAAGCGCACGAGAGCCGATGGAATGCCGGGCCAACCTTTACGGTGTGCATTATGTGAGCAACGCTTGAGGACACGCGAAGGCTGACTGTGCTGTTTCACGTAAAACCACCGTCTGGCGGTCTTTCATCGATTTACGAATGCTACGGGAAAAAAATTGTTAAGATATACATACTTTTTATTCACAGATGGATACAGGCTGTCATTGTATCTAAACACTTCCAGCTACTTTAGGCGTGTAAAACCTACTAAAAACGTGGATTTTTGTGTAAAGGGTCGGACCCGCTTTTCCCAGTCATACAAAAATGGCGATAAATTGAAATCGCTGCAGCTACGCGTTAACATTGTTCTGCGTGTTAAAGCACGTCGTGCTTGTGAAAACATGTGCGTGGCTCTTGAATTCGATGTAGCCGTTCAGGCGATCATGTTTCCCTTGCTTGACGACCACTCCGCATCAATCTTGAAATCCAGGTCTTTTTGAGTTAGGTCGCTCCGCCTGATGCCATGAAAAAAACAAATGATTTTCGAATCAACGAAAGGCACGTATTTCCGCTCTGGTCGCTAACCAACGCTTTCGTCGCGCGGCCATTAAGTGGAAATCTTTTGCTTGCTGTGTGCAGGCGCTTCACGAGAAGGCAACCTCGCTTTTGGCGCTCCCCCCCAAATGCGAGCGACACCGTCGGCAGTGGTGCGTCCTCAAGTTCAGTTATCTTCCACACCGTGGATGAATGTGCCGCAGCAGGTATACACTGGTGTTGCGCCAAGTAGCACTGCAACTACGTGAACTTTGGGCTTGCCGCCTTAGTTTAGCACGCTGTTGTTAACGGCTTAAGTTGATGAGTGACTATTGAGATGGTGTAGTCGTGATTATGATGCCCAAGCACAACGTATTTTGAAAAATGATAAATTTTCAGCTGGCTCTTGGTTCTTTTAGAGTCACGCCCGCACTATTTACCACCTATCATGGGGGCTTACTGAGAGCCTATAGTATTGGCACAAGGATTTGCTCCCTCGCAGTAAATTTTGTAGTTCTTTGTAAACCGGGAGATTTTGAAAAGTAAGAACCTCCTAATATTTCTGTAACGCTTTCATTTCGTTCACGATTTCTGACCTGCTAGCCGCTTACCAAACAACCATTTTAAACTTGTGGAAAAATTATGACTAAGCCGTTCCGTCTGTTATAGATGGGGTTGGCTAATCTGCTTTCCTCCTTCACTTGGAAGACTTCTTGGACATTGACCGAGTTTTTTGTTTTCTCGACCATAAGCTATTGCTGTTCTGTGCAATCCTTCGCCTTTCTAATGTGTGACCTAGAGCTAAGAACCATCTCTTGGTTCTTTGGAGCTCCGCCCACACGACGTATCACCTAATGTGGGGAATACTGAGAGCCTTCTGCAGTAGACGACTGCGTTTATCGTTGACCATAACGAACTGTCCGTTTTTGTATATTTTTTTATTAAAATTGCGGTTGGTTTATGTTTATTGCATGTTCATTGCTTCTTAGAGCCAGCCAGGACGAGGCACCCAAATTCGAGTGTGAGTATCGGCGTTGTTTTAAACTTTGTTTCGTGATGTTTTTCAAATGTGCAAAAAAACTGGGTGATCGGGAAACTTCTAATGTTTGAATTGTTTTTGGTTGTGCCTTATGTATTTGGGTTGAACACAGCTTTACGTATACTCAAGAGGTGCAACTAGAAATAATCAAAGAGGGTTGGCAATAAACTACGAGACGCTAGTTTTGAATGGGCAGACTCGACAAGGCCATGCTAGTTAAGTTGAAGCGACGAATGACGATCTTATTGAATGAATTGGACTGTTATGTAACAGCAGGGATAAATTTTCAGTAGAAGCAGCTACACTAGGGGACAGGAATGAAAAAGAATACAGCAATAAGAACATGACGAAATGTCAGCAAGAAACTCACGAAGTGAACGCAACGTTGGTCCAAGCGTACTAACTGCATACGGCTGAAGTAAAGGTCGAAGTGGCTTGGAACAACGTTGTGTTTACTCTGCACGAGTTCCTCTTATGTCATCCCGCATCATCTTTTTCGCATAACTGTATTGTTTTTTCGGTACTGTCACCAAGACTAACTGCTATTATTGAAAATTTATCGCAACTGTTACGTAACAATCTTATTGTTCCGCGATGCGAGTCTGGTATCCACGGAACACAGGTGTTCCGCGAGACCGCGACGGAGTCCGGTGTTCCAGAATTTCCGTACGTTACATGACAGAGTAAAAATTAATCTTTACCAAGTTGACCTGCTAGCGTGATGTTATATCCCGCGTTGTCATGTCATAATGATCACCCGAGGCTTAACCTCTAAGCAGGATGTATGTGTTGCAGATGCAGTGAAACGTGGAAAGTTTTGTGCTATGTTCATAATCTGGTGAAAGTCGGTTAGCAAGCGCTACTGATGAATTAAGCTGTCAGCGATAATATGCCAGGGTTGTCATACGTCCGGAATTTCCAGGACACGTCCAGAATTTCGGTGTTAAAATTTGTGTCCGGAAGTAATTTTTAAAAATGGTCTAATGTCCGCATTTTTGAAAGGTGCAGAGGATGTTATCATTAGATCCTCTGAAAAAACATCAGTCGTAGAATGCGTGCTTCGACTTCGTTCACTCGCGCTTTCCTTAGGCTCATCCATTAGAGTCCGAGCTGCCTCCTGCGATTAAGCGCTTTTTAAACTATAATTAATATCTGAGTGAATGTATTTTGAAGCAATGGTTTTGCATAGAACATTGGATTTAAATTCGAATCCAATAGACAGTTCCCATTCGAGAATAATTTCACACGAACGGTAAATGTCTAGAAACTTGGGCTAATATGAATGAGCCTAGTATGCAGAGGTTTACTCGAGCTCATCTGTTACAGCCCGAGCTACCTTAGTAATAAAGTGTTTTTAAAATATAAATTATATCAGATTGAATGTTTTTTTCAATCAGTGTTTTGCATAGAACAGCGTGGTCCAAACACTGGCATGCGGCCCGCGAACGTTTTCTGTATGCCGTATTACGCAAAGTAATAAATACATTGCATTAGCCACACAGCCCTTGCAAGTCACACATCATTGAAGTGCAGGTCAATATATAACTATTAAGGAGTAGCAATATCGTTTTACATTTTATGACGTTACAACTTACAATAGCTAACCTCTAGCCTACGCTAACGCCGCAGTACTCTGTGACCAAAAAGCATGCGTTTATTTTTTATCTTTTTTTCAAGCCTAGACTCTGTAGTTCATTTTCGAGTTAGATTAGAAGATGTAAATTGTGAAAATAATGAAGTAATATTTTGTCAAGTATAGCAACTTAACAAAAATGAGTGTCAAAAGAGAAATGTCATAGAAAAACATAGAAAGTTCAATTCTAACCGGACGGAAAGGCACTTTATCGCCAATAACAATGCAAACCACAGTGTCTTGTGAGGTTGCAAGTAATATCCGTTCCGGAAGACTTTTTATTTAAAAGAGGCATTACAGCACCAAACACGAGAAAACATACAGGAAATACCACGAAAATTATAGGCAAGCGATTTTGAAATAATTGAAGGGTAACCAGGCCCGTAACTGGGGGATAACCGGGAAATTGCTCCCCGCTTAAAAGACTTTGCACTGAAGATGTGCTCCATGTTCGTAATTTGCCAAATTGCTTTCTCAATTATGACGTGATTGAAAAGCGACACACGAAGTAGAATGGCTGACAAAACCTGCATGCCTGCTTGCGTCTGCCGACTGCGGAAATTAAAGCGGACATTGACTTTACAACGAAAACCAAGAAACAAAAAATTGTTTGTTGTTTTGTTCGTGTGTTGTGTATCTTTTTACTAGGAGGAAATTTTAATTTTGAGTCGCAAACAAACAAACTTAAAAGTTACCCTAGAATCAAAAATTGCGTTAGGCGTACAGCAAAAATTAGGTCTATTGGAACAGCAAAGGAATATTTTAATTGCAATAGAGTTACTTTTTGCGACCCGCAAATTTTTCCTCAAACCGTAATGTGGCCCTTGATGCTCGCAGTCTCGGACCACCCTGGCATAGAACATTAGATTTGAATTCCAATCTATGGGGAGCTCCCATTTGAGAACAATTTCAAACGAACAGTAAATTGTCCAGTAACTCGGGTTAATATGAATGAGCCTTGCACGCTGAGGACGGCGTTATCATTGCTCTGTGACGAACGTTACGCAACACCGTCAAGTTTTCTCATGAGAAGTTGTCATACATTGTTACGTAACCAACGTCACAAAGTAGCGATTGTGCCACCCAGAATGAGAGAAAATGGAAATTTTAGTGACGCAACCACCGAACGGTTGCATCCGTGTCAGTCAGTATAATCGTGTGATGAGCCCGAGTGATGCTGTTGACCTGGATTTGCTCCTGGTGTATGCGTTCGTGTTTTTCTGGAATTAGGCGAGCCGCTCTGCAATGCAACCAGCTACCTTTTTGAAATTATATGTCCACCATACTTTTGTCAAATGCAAGGTCGTCACAGATGTAAAGGGACTTGGCGTGCCGACTAAACAGTCCCCCAGTTGCGCCTCTGCGTGTACTTACCTTGCTTTGTTTGAGTCATGACATTGTTTTGATTGAACAGCGTGAGGATGACAGCGCCCATAGCAACAGTTACTGCTGTGCCATCGTCCGCAGCGTCGCAGCCAATCGTGCCTCCGCCCAACCTTTGGCCACCGCAGCAGCCGCCGCCTCGGCCCCAACCGCAAGCACAGCAGCAACAACAGTCTCAAAACCAGTCGACAACCAGCACTACACCCACGAGGGCTGCTCAGCAAGCACCACAACAAACGGTCACGGCTTCACCTCCTCGGTATAATGTTGAAGTAAGCGTTTCAGTTTATTTTAGGCCAACCAAGTTGCGACGTCGTTGTTGTAACACGATCAGGTACACAAAATATCTTGGGACTTGTATGCAAACTCTTAACATCCAATTTATTCGAATTGTTTTGTCACGGTATGTCACCTGCCCGATTGTTCATGGTAGTTCAACGGCGCACTACAGCAGTTGCGTCACAAAACAGTTAGGCAATATCGCGAAGTGGTGGCGTCACAGTCGAGCGACAGGCCAAAGACCCAGACGAAGTACGGCGATGTCCTTAAACATAATCATCGGACCTTTTCAGCAGTCAGCGTATTTGCACTTCGTCATATGAGAGCGTTGAAGGCAAAACGCGGTTTTACGTGGCAGCTTAACTGGTGAAGATAAAGCGCTTTGCTCGAATTCCATGCCAATTGTTGAAGAATTTGAAGTTTTCGGTAGTTTAAAACTCTACAAAATGCATGTGCGACGTGTCTATTTCACGGAAGCTGTGTTTGTTCGCTGTTGCCAGCCACACCCACGGCGCTTCAGTTTTATTCAGAGAACGTCATGATTATGCCTTACTGTTTTTTTCGCTGTTAAGTCCTTAAGGTTATGAGCAGATGTTTGTTAATTACTTCGTTACCGCAATGGTAACTGCGGTAAATGACGTTCTCATGAATACCGAAGTTACGGGCAAAGCTTTCTGGGTTCGTTTTTGTGCAAGTACAATGGAGACTCTTTCGCAGATCAACGCCAACATTCGACCACACATTTCGGTTTCGATCAATCCGCGTGGTCATGGCTCAGCAGACACGCAGTCAGCCGAAACAAACCAGGATCAAAGCAGCCGTGCGTCACAGGTGTGTTGGTTGCGCGGCATGTCGTGTGTTGGTTGCGCGGCATGTCATGATCAATGTAAAAAAAACCAGAAGCTCTGTTTTCAGACTGCATCCCGGAGAGAATGTCGGTTTTCGGGTTTGCTGCTGGTGCTGACAAAAGCGTGCAGTCGATGAGATTGTAGGTGGAATTACGAAAACTGTTGCTGTTCGACGCTATGGCAAAATATAGCTCTTCGCCGAAGTGAAGCAGATGTTTCGCGGCTGTGCCCGACGTTTTCCTCCCAATTATCACCACGCTTATGCAAAACCGGCGATGCTCTGTAGAGTTTTGGTATTGACGCGGGGCTCTGTGTGCTTGGTGTAAACTTCCATTATAATTGCCGCAGCTAATGCTTCAAACGATTTTCCTCGTAACGCGACCCGTTTTTCAGGTCACTGGCATGGACGATATCTTGTCAGGATTTCCCAACATTCCGGGTTAGTAACCTGTTCTTCATCATTTTCAGGAAGCTGTGAAAGAAGTTTAGTCACGGGTTGTTTGGCAAAAAATTCGTGCTTTCTTTTTTTCTTTCGAGTTGTTGACGTTGGCTTCGGATTATTTTGGTTTAAGTTGACCCTTAACATTTTAAACGCTAAAATCGCTGTTGTTTAAAGAACTGTTTTTCTCAAATCTACCAACAGGTGTCTCGCCAGAGTTGTTCAGAAACGCTTTCGAGCAAGTATGGAATCAGTTCGAAGGAGAACTGACGAGAGGGATGCCGGGAGCACCTGTGCAAAGCACATCCGGGCAGGTGTGTCCTTGAAGATCGTGTAGCTTAATTGTAACATTGCCCCAACCCAATGTCAGAAATTGTTGCTTGTGCGTTTTTTTTATAGATTCGTTACGTTTGGGGAGTTGTTTGTGGTGATCAGCTAGATTTTATTTTCCGTGCAGAATGAAATGTCTCATGACATCTCGAACATGCTGGGTCAAGCTGTGTCAAACGCAGTGTACGATCACTTGACAGGTTTGCTATATAATGTATTACTTTGTATACTTTTTCCCTGTCGTAACTGTCATTTTTCTTAAGTTTTGTTGACGACGTCAAAAGGAATCGGTGCTTTGTTTTGTTGGGCTACGCATCCGTTCATTCATTTTCACACCCGCTTTTCACCTGGGGAGGGTCGCGGGGGCAGTAGCCCTAAGACGGCTCTAAATACCTCACGGTCAACAGCAATCTCAGATAGTTCTGCTGGCTCCACACCAAGATGGGGCCAAGCAAGGTCGGAGATGTTGTCACTCGACCTGGTCCTTGGACGACTCCTGGGTCGCTTTCACGTGGGTGTAGTCAGCAGGTCTTGCCTCGGTAACCTTTCGTTGGGACATTCTGGACACGGAACTACGGGCGCGAATACAAGATTTGGTGGCAACAGTTGGGAACGGTCGTTTCGAACGACAACTGCCGGTCGAGTTTTCGAAAAAAAACTTGGAAATTGTATGTTGTGCCGGGAACTCGTATGACACCGGCGCATGCTTCACTGACAAGCATCAGTTTTGACCGCAGGGTGGTGGCGAAAGCATTGCTAAAGATAAATTGTGTGCTTTGATGTGAGTGATATAGGAGCTCATGCAGTTAATCGATAAAATTTGCTGGGATATACGTGTTGACCTTGAAGCATTTTTTAAATTTAAAAGAAACAAACAGTATGAAAGTACGCGAGTTTTAAATATTTAAGGTAAATGGGTTTTCCGTGAATCGTGAGCTGCTATTTCATTCAGTTCCAAGGACGGGTGTTTTTTGAAACCGAGCTTTGCGGTTTTGCAGAAAGAACTTACTGTCGGAACCGGTGCTTGGCATTCACTTTGCGTTTATTTGCTAATTGTTTTTTAATCGAACTCACGTCACAGGTCCAACGTCTAACGTCAGCTGTAGTTTGTCTACGTCTTTTACGTCAACAACTGCGACGCAAACAGCGCCCATCTCGGAGACTCCATCTACCTCTGCTGTCGTCGTCTCGCCGGTCGCTGCTTCCTCCCAAACGCAACCCTCGACTGGATCAAAACCTAATGGCAAAGGTTGGGTTTAAGAGATTGACGACTGGTTGGTTGTGGCCGGGTGGACCGCGTGTTTTGATTACGATCCAATAACGTTTTTGATCGCTAAACCAGACAATTAAGCTTCATGCAATTTGTATAAAGTAAAATTTCGGCGCGGAAAATCTTTCAACAGTACCGGAAATTAGAAGACAGGTATTGTGGATTTTTAGTACTTCAATTTGGCGACTTAAAAAGGAAAAGTGCAATGTTATAAGAAAGCGTGCGAAGAGTGTGATTGCTTAACAGAAGTATTTTTATGATAGCTACCTTATCTAGGCATGCGTCTTTTTTGTAAAATGATAATTTAATGAAAAGTGTTATTGCTAATTACTTGTCACGTCTTTGTTTGTAAATGTTTGAATGATGACGAAGAAATTCTGCAACCTTTCTATCATACGTTTACCTTCGAATCGTAACCGTGTGTTGCAAAGACTTGTATTTTATTGAGACATCTTATTTTAAGAGTCGGACACAGCCGGTTCCTCCGGCATCAACGATATGATCAGCGGTGGAAGTTTTGGATCCCAAGGTATGCCTCCGTGTGTCTTGCTGAGTATCGTGGAGTTGTTGCATTTCCTGTGTTTGTTTGTGCGATCTGGCGTTATATTGACAGCGGCAAATAAATGAAGGTTGCCTTGTATTTAATGCACGGGTCCTTAACAGGGGTCCGCGAATATGATTTAAAGGGTTGGTAGGTTTTGCCCTGACGTTTTGATTACTGCTACTGCTTTGATTAAGACCTATTTCGAATATTTATTGCAACCTTTCTTCTTGAGGGGTCCGCAACCTTCATTAGGATGTAGTAAGGGTCCGTGACCCAAAAATGTTTAAGAAACGCAGTTAATGGCTGCGTGTTTGTGGATGACTATCTGATGTCACTTGTGATATACGACGCTTTCTTAACAAGGCGATTGAGAGGCTTTGCGGGCAATTTGCCCCTTGTCCTTTGCACTTTGAGCCCTCGCGAACTCTCGCAAACGCTTTCCAAAATTACATTACAGCCGCGAAGAGATACCGTGAAAAAAAGGAAATGATGGAGGTCATTAACGTTGAGAACGCGGCGCGAAATGCTTTACATGGTTTGTTATTGTGATAAACTATACCTGGTGGATTCATTTGCTTTGTACCCGTTATTGTGAGGGTGTCACCACTGGTTTGGCTTTTTTCGCGATTGAGCTGCCACTTATTGCAAACGACCCACTGATTTTGCATCTTATCACGGCGACAAATTCGGCGAATTTCAATCTACAAAGGTGAACAGTCTGCACCACGTGCGGTTTGAAAAAGCTCACTGTTCGAGCCGTGAAGATAGACACATTTCGTTTGTGTGAGCGAGGTTTTTCGACTTGTGATGCCACTCCACACGTTGCGTTCGGCTGCGGTAATAGCAAGTTGCTCAGCGCGTATTCAACTTGCGCCAGTCGTCACTTCGGGAAGGTAAACGCAACAGTCTCACCACTGCATCAGCAAATCGGGGTTTTTCCAACGCTTGCATGCGTCAATGGAAGCATCAAGAGCTATTTCGATAGCGCTGGCGTTTTACGAAAGCATGCTTCCTGCCGGTGAGCAAGGTTATATGCTTGACCATCTGTGAAATGCAAAGTGAAGATCGAAGCTTGCAAGAGCCAATAAAATCAATACTGAGTCAGCGCAATCCTTTTTTGAGCCGGGAGAATTGGGCGACCAAATTGGTCTGACTCCTCCCCAGGAGTGGAGTCACAACTAAGTGTTACTTACGATGTCAATTTCGTAATTAAAGGACAAGATTTTCCGCCCTATAACCATCTGCTTGCGTTTATATTCAGAAGTCTTTCTTAATCTAAATCGGCAACTTGGGAAATCAAAGATGCATCTGCTTTCTAATTTTTCAAAAGCTTACCAGAACACATTTACTGAAGGCTGCTTCGCTCTTGGGCTTTGAAGTTTCTTTGAAACTGCTTGCATGTAGTTTAAAGCGGCTTTCCAGAGGAAAGCTTTGCATTAGGGATCAACGTAAGCTGGCAATTTTGAAACACTCACAAAAACTAAACGGGCATCAATCTGTACGGTATTCCATATAATTGTTTGCTTTTTCAGCTCCCAACAATTTGCGTAAAGAACCAGCAGAGCCCAGCGATGAGCAGATACAAGAAGCCGTTTCGCGATTGTCCATCAGCGACAATGTTTCGTCTGTGTTTGATCCCAGTACAACCGTATTACATTACGCACATCAACTTGGCTTCCTCTTGCCTGGAAACTACGAAGCTGCCGAAAGTGAGCTGTTTTCCAAGAAGCACTGACTTGTATTNCATAACTTGTATTAAACTTTTTCCATGGAAAGCACCTGGTCCAAAAAGTTTCCCAAAAATCCGCCACTCCGTACGTCACTGAGTCTGTGAAGATATGACAAAATATGTAAAACTCAAACATAGACATTGTACAGTTAATACCCTGTGTGAGGAATTACCTTAGTGATTCATAATTGAAAACATCATTCAGTGTAAATTATTTTTCTTTTTGTATTATCATTCCGCGCTGGTTGGGCGGAAAATTGATGCAACGTAAGATTCGGGTCAGTCTCACATATGGAGGTCCATGGCCCAAAATCTTGGGGAAACCCCGATATAGTCTCTGCTATAACCTAAAGGAAAAATACTTGTTAATTTCTGTGTTTTGAGATAAAGTGGGTGACCTTTGATTTCAGGTTATTTGAAATTAAAAGTTTTCGTTACCGTTGAAGTTGTCGGAATATCGCGATTGTTGCCCCTTCAACTTGTGCATTTGTGCAGCTACGACAGAAGACATCTTTTCTTCAGCAATTGACCACTTCACCAGCAGCGTGAAAGAGACCCTAATATATTCCTTCCCTCTCCAGGCAACCTCGAAAGTAAATCTTACTTCGTCTGTATTTCAGACATGGCCGAAAAAATCGCTTCCATCTGCGCGGACGAACTCACCATCAAAGACGCCGTTGCCTTTTTCTTCGGTCGTTCTGAACCTGTGTCGAAAGTGCGGTCATCGATTCACCAGCTGTGTTGCAAAGAGTATTTCAATGGAAAGAAGCCGTCGCAAGAAGATATCGTCGTAAGTGCTGTACTGCCTGTTGGATCGCCGTGACTCAGTTCAATGCCATTCTGGTCGTTGCAGGCTCAGTGCAGTTTGCCTGATGCGTCACAGGCTTTACGAAAATTGATAAGTTATTGGTGCTGTTATATGAATGAGTACGTGAATATTTTTAAGCAAAAAACTGTTCGTTGGTTTATTGCTGGCTATCAACGAAAAACCAACGAAACTGTTGTGAGCTGAAATAGAGTAACGCGTTGAACGAGACATAATAAAATGGAGTAAGGTGTTAAACGTCCTTTGGAGTCAGCTGGGAGCTTGTAACGCTATAACGATGATGAAATTGTTGCAAACAGTGTATCCTCTATTTTTCTTGCGTTGCCAAGTTCAAGTGGGGTCACGTTTTCCACCGACTTGAACAGACTCATCCAGACAAGTCACATTCTGTTGAGCATACCGGACCGAGGCGGCAATATGGAAGTCAGTTGATACCAGTCTGAGCGCAGCCAATAAGAAGCTCCTGCGCAGCGTTTCATAATGCAGCCCAGGTGTCGCAGAGGAAGTATCAGTTGTCACCACAACGACGTCGTTCACACGGACTCTGTCACCGCGACATCTCTCGCCACGGCCAGGTCGTCATCAACATCGACTCCCTACGCCATTCCTACTCGAGGCGATTTGCACCTCAGTAGCGTGGTATGGACGTGTTTGCTGCTAGCAGTGGTCCGTGTGACATATGAAGAATTCTTTGCAAGACAGTTAAAAACCCGGCCTCTTTCGAGTAAATCGCACCAGAATCAGCACACACACACGTGTTACACCGTTCGGGAAAATCAACTTTGCTGTCAGAACGGCATGCTCACTTCCAACGAATTAAAGTAAGAATGTGTGGATACAGGCCAGCTGTTGCTCCTTTATTTAGGATGCCTTGACTGATGACTGCCTGCTGTGCGATCGTTCGTTGTGGCCAGGGTTGCGGAGTCGTAAGTAGTGGGAGGTTTTTGGGTGGAGTCGGAGTCGGATTCCTAACAACACTGGGAGTCGGATTCTTTTGTCCGCCTCCGGATGTCCAATAGGATCATTTTTTACATCAAACTCGTAAATTGGGAAATCGTGTTGAAATGGTGCAATCTATTTTAAAACACTTGTTGAAACATATTTCTTGCTGTGCACCACGATTTCCATTAACTTAAACAGCCAAATTTCATTCCCTTTATGTCAAGGAGTCGGAAATTTTGGAGGGTCGGATATTTTACCTCCGACTCCGCAACGCTGGTTTTGGCAGAATCTGCTTTTTTCGATGCACTTTTGCGCATGGAAATAAGCTGATGCCAACGAAATCAAAATAATAATCTTGTTTTGAATCGCAGCATCTACGCGTTCTGTTTTATGCCCCTGCCCCTTACTGTGCCAAGAGCACTGGAGGAGAGTTTCAAACCTGAAAACCGCGACAAGCACGTTATCTGTTTTACCGTCTTTCTGGCAAACTCTTCCTTCAGGTTGTTACCGAGACTTGAGCCAAGACATACGCCGTCTGACGCTAAACTAAGAGCTCGGGTGGAAATGCAAGTCCGCTTTGTGCGAAAAAAATTACGGAAAAAGTGGAGTTATGATACCACGGTGTCATACCGTTGTGTTGCACCATAGGTAATACCTGCTGGGCCATAAAACCGATTGTACATTACCGGAAACATCGTGACACATTTGCGACACGCTGATAGCGTCGAAAAAGGTCATGTTAATAGCCTGCGATTGGTCTTGATGTCGCAGCTGTCATGTGACGTGAACTGAGGAATAATGTAGTGTTTGACAAGCGACAGTAGTTGATGGGCAACTGATCTGGCTCTTTGTCTCGTGGTGAGGCGGGATGCCCCGGTTCAACTCATGTGCGCAACACACCGGGGGTGCCCCTGTTCAACTCATGTGCGCAACATACCGGGGATGCTTGCGGAAAACTGCAAAAACGGGTTCTTGCTGCAGCTATCTTCAAGTTCGATGCGCGCTCTGAATCTGGGGATCGAATGTCAGTTTCCATTAGCTCACGGCAAATAGTAAAAACGTAGGTTCAACTGCAAATGTTTCAAGTCCTTTATGTGCTTGCGATGATGTCAGCTTGGCGTTCTAGCTTTTCATAGTCATCACCTCCAGGTGCACGTTCCTGAGGTTTTTCGTCCTTCCTGTTTGGAGCTTTGCCGATAATAATATGCAAAATCTTCGTGAACGTCTATTTCTAGTGCGACGGATGGAATTGGAAACGTTAGGCTTATACGCCATAACAAGTGAAATGTCAAATTGCTGATCAGGGTTGAGAAATAAGCCTTAGTGCCTGGTTTATTAAACTAAGGGGAGTGAAAGGTTCGCAAGGGGGGCGGGAGCATGGTAGCGACATATTGTTGAAAAACGAGGTAGTGGCAAATAAATTGTCGTTTTTTTTGTTTGATTGTCAGATTGGGTGAGGCGCGAGTAACAATGACTAACACCAAAGGGGCTGAAAAAGTTTAAGAACCTCTGCTTTAATGCAATCGAGTTTCCTCCCAGCAAACGATGCGGCTGGTTTTGTGGTTTACCAGGATTTATGCGGTTATTGATTTTCACGCCCGCTGTGTTTATGTACAAGAAAGAAGTAATTTTTACAGGTCACACGCAAATAATATTTTTTTTGCGCAGGCGCTCTCTGAAATGTTGTCAAACGCCTTCCGACCAACCTTGGTTCACTTTTTCAAATCTGCTACGTCCAAAGTAATGACAGACGTTGACATCGTTGAGTCGAACTTGTCGCTGCACCGATGCTTTGTCAGGAAAGCAATGGATCTTTTATTTTTTGCGGGTATGTACTTTCGCACTGTTCCTTTCGGCTTCGAAAATTCGACTCCAGCGTGAAGTCGCATTTCACTATTAGTATTTTAGCATAAAAAATTTTACTCGAAATCATTCCCAATTTCCACTGTTGTTTTAACTGAAGTTTTAAAAGGTGGATTAACCACAAAAACTGCTGATCGAACTTTCGACAACGCTGCCTCGCCCGTAAATGTTCAATTCTCCCTAATCGTGAATTGATAGTCTTCCCAGCAAGTTGTGGAAGTCGTCAAAATGCTTTCCAACTGAGCCAGTCACTTCCAGTTAGCCAGCTCAAGGCATACTTCCTTTCTTCTGCAGACGATGAATCTTATGCGAAAAACATGACCAAGCATTGCCGTGTGATGATCGCAACTATGATTCGTATGAACGAGCATCTGATCAAAGGAGGACTTAAAACTTTTGTTCAGCTGATCAAGGCTTCCTCGGTGGGGATCTGACTGCTATGTTGTGGAACATGATAAAAATATCATCATTGGTGAAATATGACTTACTGATTTATTTAATTGCCCATTCTATGCTGCTCAGGCAATGTCTATCACTTCTCTAATTTGTTTATATTAATGCTTTCAGCTTTGTGCACTGGTGAACTTCTGTTCGTTTCGCAGGTTTTTAGGCTGTTTTTAATCCAAGATTCTACCGGCGTCTCATTTTGCAAGCGTGCGCAACGGGAATCTGATGCACTGATTAGACTCATTAGAGCTTTGCTCGCTTAAAAAATGTGTTGCTGGAATGAGCGCATTGCTGTCTGCATCTGTGCGGTATAACAACTGTTCGATTAATTATTTTATGTGATGCCCGAATGCTTGAATTTTAATAATGTGTTGCGCCTTATTTCGGTACAGCCCTCTTGGGCTAGTAAATTATTGGAATGCCGTACTCTTCAATGAAATGCATATATCCCTGATGGGAAGTTACGTGCATGAATTCTTCAGTTTGTCCTGAGTATGTCTTCCGTCAAACATCCAACTGGTGCTTGAAACACACCCTTGACTTTCCTGTGTAAATTCTCCATCGTCCATTGCTACTCAAGACTCTTGCAATTGGCGAGAGAGATGATGTTGATCACATTCGCGTGTTTCCTTCACTGTTGTTGCGCCTGTGTCCGCTGTTTGTTGGTTAACTGCTAATGTTGATGCTTCACTGCGTATCCGATCCGCGCTGGCCGTGAAGTGTAGTTTAGTGAAACCTTTTGCGTTTTCCTTATTTCGGGATGAGGTTACGTAGATAAGTACTTCCAACCCGGTTTGTTCCCGAACACAAAATTTAAACAACGTTTTGCAGTGGTTGAAAGCTAGTGAACTTCGTGTGAACTGCTTTTTTTCTGTTTTGAATTTTCATTCCAAAGTGATAAATTCAAATTGATCACGGTTCCCGTTCCAGTATTTTGCGAGCGACAAAAGCCCCCTCCTGGAGCTTTGTCGATTGATTCAAGGCGTCGACAAAAGAGACGACGAACCCCTCGTCAGTGCTTTGATGTCGCTGCGAGATTTCGCTGCGGTCACCCAGGAACAGATTGACCAGTTTGTTATTTCCTTATCTGCTGGAGCTGATGCCGGTGCAGATTCAGAGGTGGGCAGATTAAAATGTAAATCTTTGTGCACACTCAGTCTCCTCAAGTTCGCTTTTCTTTGTTTTGTTTTCTTTGTTTTTTCAGATGTTTTTATTTTCAAACTTCTTGTATTTTACTTCGGTTTCTATTCTGATTGGTACTGTTGCAACCTCTCGGTTGGCGTTGCGTTGAATCGTGGTTCACCACGAACGGGATGTGCGCGAAGACCAACACCCATATAGATGTTGCGCGAACAAGCAATAGAGTGATCATGGCATGTGATCTCTATTGTTGCTTGCTGCCACAGTGTGAAGCTTTGCGCACATGCCGCTCGGGCTTTCCGATCGCAGCAGTACCACTGCAGGGCATTTCGTTCATCTAAAGAAATTTGGATTAAAAACGCACTGCGTTATTTAAAGAAGTTGCGTCAACAGGGAGCGACATGAATCATTCACAATCAGCAAAAGTCTATCATCTTGCGTTTGCCGCATGCTGCAGTATTTAGTTTTTAACTGGCAGTCTTGTTGTACCTGTAATAATCTCCTTGCCTCGCAGCGTTTTGATTTGAAATGAACGTTAATGACGATAATTACTAATGTCTCATCGGATAGCACGTAGCGAAGACTGCGCCCTCCTGTGTGTTACTTGCGAGGTGCCCTCCATGACCAACTGCAAATATTGGCAAAGTCAATTAGCATGGCGATGTAGGGAGCATTCAGTCCGCGTTGAAGAAGACGAAGAAGATAACCAGTAGATTTCGCTGTCTTCTTTTTCTGCGATATACACAACATCTTTTGAGAGAGATTGTATATATGGTGAAAACTGGCTATGTCGACCTGTACTGTTATTGGTTATGATACTGAATTACGGATAACCGTTACTGATTTATCAACGAAAGATGCTTTACTTTATACTTTTGTGGCTTGCGACATTAAACCTTGCGTTGGTCACGGAAAAATCGTCTTTTCAGTAATAATAGACAGAATTCAAACAAGGATGATGAATTGCGATGGTCAAGGTCTTTCGTGTCTACTCCGTCAACCGTATGGTCATGAATGAAACGTAGTAACACAACTGCTGAGATACACGATCTTGTATCATTAATAGGTGATTCTATAGTTTAAAAAATCTTTTTAGGACTCAGCGGTCGATGACGCCCAGGCTCAGGCACCGGGAATGAGTATGCGAACCCGAAACAAAAGCGGCAGCAGTGGTCTCAGTAAGCTAATGCTATGTGATTTGTGAATGTTCGTAGAGCTTGGAATTAAGGATTTTCTTATTTGCTGAAACTTCGTTACTGTCAGTAGGTCGCTTTTCATGAGTGTAAACCTTTGGTCTGCATTCAGAACATTAAGATTACTTGCCTGAGGTTAATAGTGGATCGTTTGTCAGTTCCTGTAGGAGCATGGCCGTTTTGTTTTCTGTCATCTTGGGTCAAAAAATCAGTCCGTGGTCTTGGGCTTGTATTGCTGAAAAGTTTAAATGTGGGTTGTTTCGGAGAAGATTTCGTGGCAGATCAATAAATGTTTGGCTTTTAACACGGATGAGTTCGTTGCGCGTAAGTGCCCAAAAGTCCATTGCCGACTTTTCACAGAATTAACAAAAGTGCCCCTGGTATACCTGTAGTTTTGCCAGTAAAAGACAAACAACACTTTATAAGGTCATTGGTAAGACCGTTCTTTCTCGTTGGAATTTAAAGCTTTTTCGATGAAATCGAATGCCCATGAAATGCGGAACAAAAAAGTTGGCATTCAACGACGAAAACCATCTTCAAATCGCCATTGCGTGTCGCGTGCCTAGACAGGCGATGGTTGACGCGTGTTCAGGCATTCGTTGATTTGATCTACGCCGTCCGAAAATGTTTAGAGTCACCTGATTGCTTTCCAGAGGTGCATTAACTTTAGTCCAGTGTCTGTTGCACGGAAATGCACGAGCTTGATATTGTGACATTACAGAAGTGAGCGCAAATCACGATTGGAAGAAAGAAATCCCTCCGGAGTGGGTGGACACAATTGCTGGAGACATCGAGAAACAGCGTTCCATGACTCCTCAGGGTCCTTTCAGCGAAGCGTATATGTCGGGGATGCCTGCCAGTAAACGCAGAAAAGTTCGTTTTCGTTTGAAATTGATGATACGAGTTAACTTATTTCTGCGTAAAGCTTTGGACTTTGAACATGCAGTATGTGTTGACGAGAGATTGAATATTGGTTGTTTTCGGTAATGTGCGGTTCGAACAGACAACGCCCGCAAGCCATGCGCTGTGAAGTGTGGAGGTCTGTGTGTGACGTAGGCACGTCGCCAGGTGTTGGTTGTGGAATGGGAAAAAACCCTGGGAAGGGGTTGAACACGAAGAGAAGGCAATCTAACCGGTGGATGAGCCAAACTTTGTCATGTGGGGGCCGGTGAAGGACCAGTCATATCGCAAGGGCTCTGCTAATAACACACATTTAATTATCAAAAAACAGTTCGTACTGCGTAGAATTTTTAGTAAAATTCACACTACAATATAATGTGAATTGTTGCACAAATGCAACGTCACTGGTGTGTTTTTAAAACACATTTATATGATATTTTTCACATTCCGGATTCGCAATTGGTGTCATATTACTCTAATTTGGACGCACATGACACGACTCCCTACGTTATTGGCATTAGTGTCATAAAAATCTAATGCGCTTTTCTCTCAAACCTGTATATGACGAACATACTCACTTAGAATACAACGAAGTTTCACGATGAAGTCTTTTAACTGGTATCTAAAAAAGGTAGAAATTTTCCTTTAAACGAAAATATTTTGGGGCAGGTGTGATGAAAAGAGAAATTTGGGGGTGTCATGGACCCCTGGAGCCCCCCCTTAGTACGGCTCTGAATCTAAACATGCTGTAGCTAAATAAATTTCCCGGACTTCAAAAAGCTATCACTTCACTCGCTTGCTAATTAACAGCGATCTTCAGAAAATTGCAAGAACTTGAGCAATTGATCCACAACTCAAAAAGAATTGCAGTATCTGCACTACACACTGAACATGAAATATGAGTCACTATGGCGATGGGTGCCGGCGCCAACGTCCCCCTCACTGAAGATGGCTGTTGATTAAAAGTCTTTTGCTACGAGTCTCATTCCAACAGCAACGTATCCACCGTGTCTTGGGTCTGTGGCTGTATTTTATTAAATTTTCGGATGTGTTTTACGTGTTCGTGCATGTTAAGGAAGAGAGGGCAACGTTATTGTTGTTGTTAACTTCTTAAACAACTGTTATTTAAATTTCAGATCATTTCGTGATTCGACATCAATTCAAAAGCTTTCAGTACACTTCATGACGTCATGTTCACGTCAATTTCCGCCTCTGAGCAATTTTGTGCTGGATCCCAGCGGGTGGCCATGACTTTGTGGAAAGCATTGTCCTTCATGGATTTTCGTAAATATTCTCGTTGTTTTGCGATACTTGCGTAGTGACGACGCCTAGCGATATATTGGTTTCTATGACCGCAGTCCATTTTTTGGCTTTTGTTCGCGTTTAAAGAACACTTGGGGAAAGCGCGTGGACTTCCACCAACTTATTTATTTGTAACTATCTTTTGTTGAAGGGAGAGCATGCAACTTCTTCCGGCTGTATCTCGAGCGGCATGCATATGTTTTATGCGTTGTATACTGCTGTGTTTCGCCACGTTTAAAAATAAACGGCAATTNCGTTACTTCTTGCGTTTTTTCAGTGACTTGGGCTAGCCACGCAAAACGGGTGTTATNGCTTATATTAGAAACATGCCACTAAACTAGAAGAGACACCTGGTAAAACGTCTTCCGTGGCGAATTTCTACCAAAACAGAAGATTTTCACGGCGTGGACCAAAGGACCTAATTGTTTGAAGGGTTGATTCAAATTTCACGCCCAACACCAGACACATTATTTTAGTGTCATCTCCTTTAGCAGTTGTACCCACGGGCTTTGCGTGTTACTGGAGTCAGTTTGTGTTCCTGACGACGAACAAATCTAATCCAAATAACACATGGTATGAAGCAGACATGGCAGCAGTCACCTGGTTCTTCAACTGAAGCTACTGTTTCGTGAAAAAGCAAAGTAAAGGCGTTTCGAACCTTTCTTAGATTACATGTAGTTATCTGCAAATGTCACGGAGTAGTTCCAGCCTTGCGGCGATGTCTTTTGTGTGAGTGACTAAAACCACTCTGTTTGAATATGGTTTTAGGACTGAGGACGCGTAGTGTTAACGTAAAATCAATTTCTCATAAAAATGTTTCTGATGGATTCAAACCCTTAACTTTGTGGGTCCTAGTTACATGAATACAGACATGTGCAAGTTTGGGAAGCAGAGCCCAATCTGCTGATTCCGCGAAAGATTACAGCAACTCCAGAGCTTTTAAATGAATTTTCGAAACCTTTCGAAAAATGAAATGGCGTACAAAGTTTCTACGAAAAGTTGCAAACAAAAATGCGAAGGAACATGTGAATTGAAAGAGTTAAGTCGTAAATTATACAGGGTTTGTAAATCATCTTTGTGACAGGCCTTGATTGATGATCAGCTGCGCTGGTCTTGTTTATTTTAAGATATTTAACATTTTTTCCTTAAAATGCAGGGTACTGAAAGGTTATTATTTTGCAACCAAAGTTTCGCCAGTTTAAAGCTGCACTTTTCGTTTTTCAGAAGCTTCTAGATATCCCTGTTCAGAAGTGAGTAATATATGCTCAGTGAATTGCTAATGAAGTACGCTGTATCACAAAATAGAACTCACCGAGACACCGTGCGTGGTTAATCAGCTGTTTATTAACTACGGTTTAGTTTAGCCAGAGCAACTGTCACATAACCTGCAGGGTGCACAAGACGCATCAACGTGACTATTAATTTTGCGTAAGCCTTTCAACACTTTGCAGTATTCGACTTGGTAAATGAAGTCATTAGTCCCCACAGTCGTTGCAAATTTACAACATACAGTAATGTTCCAGCCAGGGGCGAATTTTCATTTTTGGGACCCTAGGCCATTTTAAATTGGGGTGCCCCTCTTGAAGGTTTGCGACGACTGATGTCATACAAATCAGCACCACACGTGGTCGCTGCATTCACTGAACAAGTTGTAACAATTCATAAATATATTCCTTTGCTCTGAATTCCCTGGTTATCAGGAACGAGAGCCGTGTCAACCGCTCTCCATACCCCCCAATTGGGGCGCTACGCTGTCACAGCGGACCCAAAATTCAGAGCTTAACCCCCCCAAAACAAAATTTCAACCCCCCAAATTGAAATATAAAACACTAGAAATCAGTGAAGTTTTTGTCAATCCGTAACCTATTCTGTACTGTAATTTATAGACGGAGCAGTACCTGCCGCTGTTACTTGGAATAACAACCCCTGATCAGTGTTGGCGCTACCTTTAGTCAAACTGGAGGGCTGTCTAGATCGCTAGGGTATAGGGAGCGCCAAAAAATAGCCAAGAAACATTCAACTATGTGATTCTTAAATTGACGAATGTCCATCAGGTGAAAGTGAATGGAACACACGTTCACGCAGATTTTCAGGTTTGCTGCATAGCGCCAATACTTTTGCTGTTATTTAAATTTCCCATATTATTCATCTAATAAACTTTTCTAATGTACAAAAACTTCCTTCTTAGTTCAGCAATGTACGCACAATATGATGGTATGTGGAGTAAGGATCTTTGCATAGGATAGGTGGGCGCTTGAATGGATTTTGCCTAGGGCAGGGTTGCCACTTGTCAAGTATAAAAAGACTCAAGCTAGAAAAAATTTAAAATGCCGCTAGAATCCTCTTGAATGAAACCAACTGTATAGGCCGCTAGACCAATTATCCGCTAGAATCTAACGGATTTAGGCCGCCATACCAGTTTTTCAGCAGCTATACGCTTACTACAGGATTAAAATCCGCTAAATCTAGCAGAAAATCCGCTTAATTGGCAACCCTGGCCTAGGGTGCATACAAGTCCATCAATAACGTGCTGTTGTCAGGGCCAGCAAGACATGCCCTCCTTATTTTATCAACTTCACTTCAATAATTTTAAGGTTACCATTTCTATTATTTTCATTTCTTGAGTTTCCTGGCCCTGCCGCTTTACCAGAGTGCCTTCATATCGAAGACTTCACTATACCGTGTTTGGGCCATCCACTGTATTAGGTTAGAAACACTCTCGAAATGCCAGCATTATTGGCGTTAAGATACTTTTTAACCAAGAAATTTTGATTTTAGGACGCATCACCGTTTTTAACCAAACAGAATCTAGATGGCACTGAAGATTTTCTGGCATCGGTTCTGACAAAATTGTATCCGCAAAAGGAACTAAAAAGTGGTGAAATACTAAAAACAAAAAATTAGGATATTTTGCTGTGAAGGCCATTTGGCCGCGGGATGTGCCGTAATGTCAAAATATTTTTTTAGAAATCAACCTTGAGGGCCCCCTGTACGCATTTTGGGGAGGTCAGAGTTGGGCTGCTACGGCTGTCACGAACAAAACAGTCGCAATGAAAGTAACGAAAAAGCCAGCGGTGAGGTCAACTGACCACACTGCCATTACTTATTTATTGAGTAGCCTACCTCACCGGCCTCGTGTAGTCTGAAAAATGGATTCAAGTGTTTTGTTCCACACATTATACAATAACCAGTTCTCAACGTCATAAAACGAGAATGCTCATCGTCATTAACTTTAATCCTTCGCGGTCATTTGTCTATAGAGATCTTTTGTTAGCGGCATAGTAAAAAACGTGCGTTGAACCAAAACAAAAATACAAGTATAATGCTTACAGAAATGCTGAAAATTGCCCTTACTCCCATAAGTTTGGGGCCCTAGACTTAAGCCTTTTTAAGTGAAAATTGTGGACAAAGGTAAATTGTTGTTACGTCAAGCGGTTCACAATGGTCTACCATCGCTCAGTCATGTGCCATCAACGTCATGCACCCATGGCGTAACCACGGGTTACGCTTAAGTTAAATAAATTGTCATGCTTAAGTGAGGTATGAAGTAGTACATCAAAAAGGTATTTGACATCGTCGGCAAGCTTTAAACGTATGCCATTTAGGAAACTAACTGCTGTTGCAAATTATTCATTCATTTTAGGGGAGAAGTCACACCGACAGTTTTTTTTTAATTGGAAGCAATTTCATGTTCAGTAGTATAATAACAACAAATATTCAAAAAGCGAAGACCACTAAGGCTAGGACCAAATATATATATATATATCAGTAAATAGCAGAGCCTACGCGGGGGGTACAGGAGGAACATCGTACCCGGGATGATGAAAGTACGCACGTTAAGCTTTTCTGTAATCAAGCCCAAAATTGATGGTCGCTTTCTCCTGCTGCAGAGCTCGTAGCTATGTTTGCACTTGCATGGTCTAATTCCTATACAAACGGTCTTACTGTGCACATCGGTAACTTGTTAATGTCATGTGCCTTATATGCATATAAAAACGCTGAAAACACTGGGATGTCTTTGTTACATAATATGATACAATTTGTTTGAATCAGCATCGACATATACTAGTGCTTTCCAAACTGATGTCAGGGTTAGTAACAACTGGTGAAATGCAGGATAAAATGTAACGCTCAAATAGTTTGGGAAGTGTTTGAGAGAAACAGATCTGTAA
>JGI24159J19872_10000992_pt1 | contig 29402 bp, 16 predicted proteins | sample Ectturendosymbi4_FD_19872 | JGI IMG/M metagenome (IMG submission 19872)
TCTCGGCGAATGAACTCCTTCGGTTGTTTAAACCACTTTGGTTTTGCATCAGAAGTAAAACGAAGCTCTGCCTTGCAGCTTTTCCTAGCTCGACGGATTAGTTGTGAGTGCTATTGGGGTTATGGTGCTGCACCGCAACACTCAGCAGCTTGAGTTTCAGACTGAAAACAAAGTCACTTGGAAAGACACGTTTTCAGTCAACACGAGTGGCATGTCCCCCTAAATCCTTGTCACTCTGAACAATAAAATTGGCATGGTCCAAGTTAATTTATGACACCCAAAACAACAAAATTTGTTTGTTTGAATGAAACTATGTCATTCCAAAACATAAAACATTGGAAAATCTAAAAACCATGTTGCCAAATGATTCCAACAAAAACTTAACTTGTTTACATAAAGATTCTGCAACGCTGAAAAAAAACGAAAGCCGTTGAAATCGTGACAGTTACTTCGGAAACTGACTAGCAAGTTTTTGATTAACGAAACTCCAAACGATGGAAACGCCCGTCATGATTAGATTAGTCAAAAACACTTACCCACGACTGTAAGTCATTCACTTGACGATGAGTTAATGTAACGACAGGCTTTTCAGCTAAGAAATTACTTTAGGGGTTTTAAGATTATCTTACTGGTTGTGAGAATGGTCCCAGAAATTGACTTGTGTCTGCGAACCTGATTCGAGAGAGTCTGTTTGATTTCTGGATGCGTATAATTGGTAAGTGTTTCAATTTATAATTGCAAATGTCTTATTTTCAATAAAAGATGACTTCAATTATACTATCAGTGTGCTATTATTTTAAACAGTATTTGCTAGCCCTCAAAAGCCTCTTAGGGAGATCAAGCAAGCTTAGACTTGTGAACATCGTCCTTGATGCAGCTAAGAAACGAACCCACGAACTAAAACGGCTGCATCTAAATACAGTCTTTTGATCTCATCCGCAGATTAAAAGATTTGTAATAACCGTTCAAAGAGGTCAGTGGCTAAGCATTCTTTGTTGTTATGTTGTTTGCGAGATGGAGAAAACAATTTGCCCTCTACCCCATTTAAAATTTATACTGAATTCAATGAAAAATGTGCATGTACCAAAGAAACCCCAGCACGTGATCTCTGCAACTGGAGGTTGGGAGTACTTTGCTAAAGATTATCTTTGAACTGTTTTTCCAAGAGTTTTGTTATGAAACCCATAGTCTTATTCAAAAGAGGTGGGAGAGTGCCACAAGTTCCTTTTTTGAGAAGCCAAAAATAACCATGTCTTTTTTTCGAAGTGCTTTTCAAAGCACTCTGTTAAAACACGCTGGTGTTGCAGTTGACTGCATCGCCTTGAACTACTGAGGCAAGCACAAGCGAAAGATGGCACTTCGGGGCATTAACTGACAGGAAAGCAACCAGCAGCAATAGAGATCCATCACTGACTTCACTCTACTACGACAAGGTTGCACTATCATTATGTAGGGATGAGTGAACTACGATAATGCGCTTGTGGTGACTATCACAGTGACTTGTTGCTCATGGGCACCATCTAGCGGTGACCATTTATTTTCATGTGGCGCCATCTCCAGGCCGCCACATCACTTCCCTTTCCATTAGCTTGAAGTTCCATCACTTATCATCCATGCTTTAACTGTCAGTTCACAAGTTCGACCCCTGCCCTTTGGTTCAAAACGATCTACAATGGAGGATGTTACTGAGAGGGCTTATGGCCTTTCTCTCAAGACCCTTATCGGCCACCATTTGTTGCAGTTGACTGCATCGCCTTGAACTACTGAGGCAAGCTCAAGCGAAAGATAGCAATTCGGGGCATTAACTAACAGGAAAGCAACCGGCAGCAATAGAGATTCACCACTGACTTCACTCTACTACTACTAGGTTGCACTATAATTATATAGGGATGAGTGAACTACGATGATTCGCTTGTGGTGACTATCACAGTTACTTGTTACTCATGGGCACCATCTAGCGGTGACCATTTCTTTTCATGTGGCGCCATCTCCAGGCCGCCACACTGGTGAAGTTTATTTTATTCTGCGTAATGCAAACTTTTTAAGTTGAAGAATGCCTCGGAACTCTCTTGAGGAAAAGTTTTGCTCATAAGAGTTTTATACAGAGAGTAAATAATGCGTCATGGCTGATCTGTTACTTTGACGTACTACTATAAGCTTTACGGCCTTTCTGCGTTTTCTAACCGACATGTGGTGTTGCGAAAACTCCAAGTGTGTCAACAAAAACGGAAATTTGGAACAGTTATGAATATCAGTTTAACGTAAAAATATGAAAATTATGAAAAACTTGAAAATATGAAAACTGGACAATAAAAAATAACAAATCTAGGAATTAGCCTATACATTGAGCCATAAAATCAGCAGGAAGGTGCTACACTATTTCACTGCTAGTCAACTACACCGGTAATACCGAACTTCGCTCATTCTGCTGCAGCGTGCTGCATCCCAACAACGCCTGTCGAAAACATCTAATACTTTCTTTTCATCAGAGAAGGAAAAAATCTTCAATACGAAGGCAATGGTTACCTGCAAAAGATCTGCCGCAGTTGTAAAAAAACAGACAAACTACGAGCACCTTGAGCTACGTACGACAAAAGAGCAAACCCAAGTTGCTTCAGGTCTTCATTAGACCTGTTCACTTTGCTGTTGCCATGGAAAACACATCGAATCCACGGTGCCAACTGATTCACATGTTATGGCAAAAAATAAAACTTTCCACTGAACCACAGTCTAGCATGTGCCAGCTGTGCTATTTATTTAGCCATACATACATGCATATATAAATAAGGCAGAAAAATAGGAAAAGTGATGACGAGAAGGGTGGCTAACAAGTAGAGAAGGCAAGATCCATAATCGAGAATTAAAAACAAGACCCCATTCATTTTGTGAGTATTTGATTGTGATGTCCAAGATGCTTTATTATTCCTTATTGTTATGATAAACATGATACATGATTTTCTCTCATTTTATATTGTTGTAAGCAAATGTGAAAAGTGGAAAGGGGAAGCATTTTTATGGTCGGCCCCGGGCAACATTAACATCGCTAAGCCACTGCAGTTGAGCATGCGGTGGGATATTACCTCGCTGGTTCAAAGTGTAAACCTAATTTGTGCAAAAAAGTCTATCACGCTAATAGGCCTAAATATGTTTTTCTTTGCGTCAACAGCAGAATCACGAGCAACATTTTAAAAACTTGTTTTGGTCAGAGTGAGCAAGTTTGGATGGATGAAAATTTAGTTACAAATTTTGCTTTTTGAAATTCAAAGTAGCGCTTTCGTTTTTTTGAATCTCTAAATTTATCACCTCTTAATTCCAAATCTTGGAGAATTCTTAATCAATTGCTTGTCGTGTGAGGAGAAAAGTCATTAGGAAAGCTGTAGGTAACGTTACAAAAAATGTCAAAGCTTTGATAGCCAAAATACACGAAATATGTGGCGAAGAAATTTGAGTGTCAGTACAGATACCCAGTGTTAAAATAAAAAGAATGTTGTGAAACAGGTAAGTGGTATATAGTAAAAAACTTTAAATGTTTGTTACTTCATTGGCAAATGATACAAACGACGAAACACATTGGCAAAAAACTTGGATGGAAAGCAACCTTTCCTGTGGAGTTGCCACTTTACTGTGCTGTTTTGACCAGTGCTGCTGGGGCTGTATGCAATCGGCTACATCAACTGTGCTTGTTTTAAAATAAAAAGTAATGATTAGCCTCTTCTCCACTTTCTCAAATAACATAGGTCTACTTCAGTACTAGGTAGGAGACCAGAACATGGGAGCTTCATCAGGGTATCACCTCCTGTCCTTACACAGAAGAGTTGGTATTGTTTTGTAACGAACAAAAAAATTAAAATTTTTTAGAGTCAGAAAAATTTTTTGAAGCATAGCAACGGCAAACACCTCGAATATTCAATTGGTTCACCGATATTTTTCGAGTGAAAAATGCGTAGACCCTCTAAACGCTGTCAACATTTTCAAATGTCCATGCATTTCTACATGAAATTTGTAAATAAGGCCACAGATTTAAGGTTGTAAAATCCTAAGAGGAAAGTGAAAATGTACGTTTACAGTATTTGGCCATTTGCACAAATTACGGATGATTTTTATTATCTTGATATTTCGCAATGTGCCAGATGTTTTGTTGCAGCATTATTCAAGGAGTTGGCTTAGTTACCATCATAGAAATGTGAGGTCTCGGACTTCCAGGTCTCGGTGTCGGCTTTTTTGACAAAGTCACGGTCTCGTCTCGAAATTTGAGCCAGGTCTCGGTCTCGGAGGTTACAGTCTCGACTACATCACTGCTTTTAACAACAGATTGTTGCCTTCTTCAACATAAGATATTTACCTTACAGTTTCATATAAACTAAATGCTTCTACTACCAATACCTTTATATGGAGAGGTCAGTCATGCGTAACGTAATATGTTAATCCCAACCAATTTTCTAAAAATGGAAAAAGCTGATGAAAGGTAGTACCGCTATTTATTCTACTGCGTAACACACCTAGTATTATGTGAGAACTCTACTGACAAGGATCACGACGTTTGCCGCTTTATCAAGTGAATTGTGATGTTCATGCATCTGCACAATTTTTGGCACAAGCGAAAAAATCCTCATTGAAACCAGTTGCGCGGTGCTTTAGGTCATGCACAAATCCATTCAAGGAAACATGCATACGTCGGTCAATTGTTTTCAGCTACCTCACAGTCACAAGGGTCAAACATTTTTAGTTCTGAGAAAAGACTTGAGCTTTGTATGAAGCATTTTTCCTCTCCCCTCACTTCTTTTAAAGAGAAAATGCCATTTTCTGAGCGTGGCGTTCGCGCAATGGGATGGGAAAATCACCGTCAACAAGTCAGTCGTTGGAAACTGTTAACCCGCGTCAAAGTTGCTGACCCAAGTTTTCGTTGAAGTGGCAGTTGCTTGCTCTTATTTTGATATTTTAATTCTTAAATACTATGTAAAATTTTTATTCTTTTGTTTATCCTGCCGCAGCATTCGTTCAGTTTTTCCTGGCGAGTACAAGTAACCGTACATTTTTCACTAGAATCTTAAAAATTGGCGTTTTTGTGGTTTTATACAGAAGTAAGTGCACGGGGACCAGGGTAGCCATTTTGGGGCCAAATTTCAAAAATTTGGTCCCAAATACCACTTGCTGGCCCCAAAATTTGTTTGGCCCTTTCCCATGATAGACCATTTGCGAAAAAGTTGTGCCACGGTTGGATAAGCACGATCACGTCATCGAACGATATTTCATGAAAATTGCCCTCCGCCCGAAATGAAGAGCTGGTTGCGCTCCTGGCCTAGATACTGGTAGGTATGCACTGGGCTACCGACCCTCCGAGACGTTACATTTAAACAACGTGCGGCTGTTGGCGCGTTACTCCTATCGATGCTCTCTCAGAGCCCAACCTTATTGTGAATGAGCCAAGTGGGCTATCACGTTTTCTGTTCCGAAGAGATTTCATAAGTCACACTGTGGACATACCTGTGTGAAGTGATAAATGATCATGAAACTGCACATGTACGACTGTTTCCAGGGTGTTTGCGTGACACATTTTAAACGTCGTATGAGAAGGCATAGCCCAACCACTTCGAAAGTGATAACGAATGCACCAATTTCATTGCAAATGTTGTATGCCACTGTCAAATGCCTACTCACATAGCGCCGACGAAAAGGTAAGAGGAAATAAGGAAGCTGGCCATTTTATTTTAAAAAGACGCAAACTCTAAAAAACACTTCTTGCAGTTGTCGAATTGCAGTTTCAAGCAATGACAATCAAAAGCTTGAATGACACTCTACGAAAAAAATAAAGACAGGACACAGTGTGTTGGTTCGGACCTGACCCTCGGGTCATCGCCCCTTGGATACCGAACGATTTTTTCTCAAGCTGTTTTTACTCGGTTTTTCCGATTAAAGTTTTCAAAATGCAAGATTACAACCGCGCATCATGTTTTTGAATCAGATTGAGCGTCCTGCGTGACGTCAGGTTATTTCCAGACCTGTCGACTAGGCACGAAAACGAGCTGAGTAATGCTTCGAATTTTTGCCAAGTCACATCAGAACGAAAACTCCGCTGATTATAAACGAATAGACGAGTCGTTGCCGTTTCGTTTTTGTTCGTTACGCGCGTTCGTTTGAACCTGGGAACAAGCAGCAGCTCGCCGTCCGTGCGCACATCAAGTGTCACGAATTGCGCATCGAATCAGCAAATAAAAATAATTAATAACATTCACTGCTTTGAACGATCTGCGCACTCATAGCAGCCACAGTATCTACACCAACACACTAAAAAATCACAACTAAAAATCGCAGAATCAGAGCGGGTGAATCTTTAATCGGTGAGGTAATCCCCTAAACAGCGAAGCATCTAACTTTCGCAAAACGTTTCGTTCAAGCATAACAACGTGAACGTGAAACCCTTATAGAATAATTAATTGTAAGAGCTTCTTTCTTAAAAGGATACCGTTGATTTTGAATTAGATTGTAAAAAAATTTAGCTTCTGATGCAACTCGTGCTTCCGCCAAAACGCCCGCGAAATTTCACAGTCAGGAACTTGCATAGAGGGTCCATAACGAAAATTCACAGCAAAAGCGGGTGGTGGGAGGAGTTCGAGCCTCCTGCTGCGCTGTGAGAAAACATAATGCAATGGTTCTGAACCTTGTTCGGCTCGCCACAACAACGCTACACAATCGCAGGTTTGCATCAGCATCTCGACCAGGGGTCGTCAACCTATCCCTGGGCACGGGCCAAAAACAAGCTCTGCAAGGTATGGCGGGCCGTACTAAGTTTTCACCAAGTCCGTTCCCTTTGCTGTTTATGATGTTGTTGAAACTTGGGAATTTTTATCGCATTAACTCCTGATTTTATCATTTTTAACGAAAGCCCGAAATGCGACAACAGTGAATTTAGTATAGTTTCTCAAAAGTATGCAATGCAAGAAGTTGCAAGGAGGGCAGATTCATATTATAATACCACTAAGCGAGCCGTACAGTTACTACAATTTGTAAAGTGGCTGCGGGCCGGATCCGGCCCGCGTGCTGTAGGTTGCCGACCCCTGGCCTAGGCCTTCATCAGTTTGGCTTCTTGCTTTTCTGAGATTTCGCACCCACCCCCACCTGGTCGAACTCGGAGGCAGTGCGGTTAGAAAACAATGACAGGGTGCATCAATTCAGGCCAGGGGTGGATCCAGGGGGAGGGATTGCCCCCTAAACCCTACGAAAGTAACTTTAATCACGATGATTTTGTGATGAATTCGGAGAACAGCATTCGCGATATAAGACCATTTTGCCGTCTATTGTTTTGTCACAGCAGTGTTGTGAAGCACACTTCATCTCTCTCACAGTAGTGAACTCGTAATGAAGACTTTACTACCAAATATTACTGAAATCGCCTCCCCCCCTAACCTTACTGGCTAGATCCGCCCCTGATTCAGGCTGATGGTCTCACTTATGTCGTAATCACCCGGCTCAAGCGAAACCGCAATAAAGCAATACGGAAACGCCGAACTCGCAGAAGTGCCTTAAAAGTTAAAACATGATTGGCTAGATTTTTAGCATGATTGGCCAGATTTAAAACATTGTTGGCTAGATTTCAGGTTTTAGCCCCTTCTGTCGCAAGCTTTGGCTGTTGCCACGAACGATCTACAGCAAAAAAAATTTAAAATGCGGCAAATTTAAATGCGGGGATTTAAAATGCGGCAAATTTAAATGCGGGGATTTAAAATGCGGCAAATTTAAATGCGGGGATTTAAAATGCGGCAAACCGCCTCTGGCGCAACGACTGATATTGAACAACAAAGAAAATCATCATCACGTGGCGCCGCGCATGTGGCAAAGGAAACACGATAACCGCTGCCTTTATCTTTCCTCGATGGTCAGTTGAAGGCCACCTCGCGCCCTGTAGATCACTTCGTGGCAATGAACGACTTCCACGTCATCGTCGATGGACACACGAAACTTCCGCAGCAAGTGGCAAAGAGCGATCTTGATCTCGTGCATGGCCAAGTGCTGCCCGATGCAGTTTCTGCAATTTAAACGGAAAGCGCACTTCAATCAAATGCCGGACATCCGACCCGCAGCATAAATCATAAGAAAAATGCGTAAATCCTCGCCTTCTAGAAAATCGTTTTGGTTCTCAATTTCAACTCAGTTGCTGCAAAATAATTAGCGCAGTGGTTCCCAAAGTATGGGTCTAGTTCAGGCGCTCCAAACCTGGGTTGCATATTTTCAACGTTTCTTCTTTTCCCTTAAGTTCTTTCAATCTTTTTCATCGCAGACTGAATTATTTCATCAAAAGAGTACAGTGCCGACGTTGCAAAACGAACTTAGCAAATTTCTACCAAAAATTATAATCCATACAATAATTATTTTTTAATGTTGAAATACCCTGCTTTAGTCTTGGGTCGCGAGATCTTCGCCAAACTCAGATTAGAGTTGGGTTCTAAAAGTTTGGGAACCACCGATCTAGTGTCTACACAAAGCATAAATACGTTTGAGCGAAACAGCAGTTCCGAGTCTTAAAGTGGAAAAAGCCACTTAATCGAAAGATAGTGCGATAAAATCACAAGCCACTGCCATCAAATGAAAGTTGCTTCAACTCCCAGCAGATCGCAGCTAATATTTCAAACTTTATTCCGTGTCAAGCTCTTCAGCTCACGTCACGAAACTGCTATGCAGGACGCTGTTGTCACGCGCGAATGTTCATATACAATGTATGTGTGCATGCACTATGCAGGTAGGTATATCCATGGGCGTCGGAAGGATTTCTCCCAGGGAGGGGCCACCAGTGGATTTTTCCAAAGGTTTTTCTGGATTCCAAAGGTTTTTCTGGATTTTTCCAAAGGCGGGACCAAAAGTACTTCCCACTCGAAACTAAGAAAACAACCTTTTTTGCTGAAATTTTCAAAATCCAGGGGCTCTTGAGGTCAAGGCCCCCTGACCCCCTTAGGACGCCCACGGGTACATCGTACTCGCGACCGGGAGGATGAAAGCACGCACGCTACGTTTTCCAGTAATCAAGCCCAAAATTACTGGTGTAAGTCAGTTGCCAGTATTACAATAATCTATTTCTCAATCTTAGGATGGTAGCTGTTTATCTATATTCTGATTATATGCAAACAAGCTATATAATTTCGACGAAGGCCCCAGGACCTACGCTATCGGTCTTCGCACACCCCGGTATAATCTTTTTCAGACGCCCTGTGTGTATGTGGCAACATATGCGCGCAACGTCGTGAACAATTGCCGTTCATGACAAAAACGGCGTTTTTTTTAACAAAAATATTTCAAAACTTTAGCAAAAACAGGATTTTGGTCCGAAGCAAATTGTGAAAACTCTTTTCTAGTCCAAAAATGTGTACATTTTTTGAAACGCACACCTACGTAAAAGATACAGTATCTTAGATTTACCTTTCCTAGATAAACATCTTTATTACCATTGTTACATGAATCTCTTAATCAAGCGGATCAAAGCTAGCCACTTCGCGTCGGCGAAAAAAACGCCAACGCCGGCGAGCAAACCGCCAAATGACACACTGGCCAAGAGCACAGTGGTCGCAAACACCAGCGCAGCGCACGCAGCTCCCAGTGTTGCACTACACACAGTTCCAAATAAATTGAAGAACCACTACCTCGGTCCCGACGCAAACGGTATGAAAGCGTGGTTGTTCTGCATGGCCGAGCTTTCGATGGTGAAGCGGTCGGGGTTGAAGGTTTGAGGATCTTTCCAGAAATCTGGGTTTCGCTGCACGCCGATGATTGACAGCTGCACCGTCGTGCCTGGTCAACAACAGCATCCAACTCATCAAACGTACGAAAGCTATTCTATTTTATACTTCATGCACTTCGCAGCGCTGATCTAGTAGGCGAAATATATACTATGTCAAGTCTTACAGTGTCTGGTTCATTCTTTGCTGGGAAAGGATTCCTTTCGATAGACAGTGTTCTGTTACGTAATGTGAACGTAGGAAAGCCTTTTCTTTTGATGTATAGCATAAACACATTCACCGCAACGACAACAACAATTACTGCCTTTTTGAAATCCATTGCAGTCACACAAGCACGGTCGGCAAACAACATGAAAATCACCACGCGGTTTATCCAGACTTAAAGTTATGCTCGAAGAGATGACGCAGCTGAAGAAGCACAGATTTTTGAAACAGCAACCGATGCGTTCGACTACCCTGGGGGTTTTCGTCATGGTTACGGGTGAAAGAAGAAACCAACCTCTTAAAATAATCGTACATGCTTTTCAAGACTTCAAAAAACTTCCGACTAAGAATAGCCTTTCAAAAAATTTGAAAGCCCTTCAAAAATTTAGAGAAACAAACCTATCCAAGTTTAAAAGTAACAAACCTTTCAGAATTTTTCTTCCGCACACCGAGATGTCCTTGTTCAACTGTCTAATGACAACAGGCACAGGCGGGTACATCCGCAAGCTCTCTTTGATGCAGCGAGTCAGGTGGTGAAGGGACGACAAGTCCGCCCTGAGCAAATGAAACAAGGGATGGAAATTGTTTTGCAGTGGTTGGAAGCTCATGCGTAACCTGGAACCAACACAGGCCCGTAGCCACGGAGAGGGGGGATTTGGGGACAGTGCCCTCAAAAATTTTGTTGCGCCCAGAAAAAATTTGTTTTAAACAAATAAAAACAAAAATATTGCCCCCCATAGAATGTATTTCGCCGCGCCTAACCTTAAAATTTGGCAACGGGGTTAAACCAGGGGGGGATCCAGGGGGGAGGCGATCGCCCCCCTAAAACCTACAAAAGTAACTTTATTCACCATAGTTTTGCACAATTTAGAAAACATTTGCGATATAAGGCCATTTTGACGTCCATTGTTACATCACAGCAGTGTTGTTCAGTATACTTCATCTGTCTTACAATAGTGAACCCATAATGAGACTTGACTGTCAAATATTACTGAAATCGCCCCCCATAAACTTACTGGCTGGATCCGCCCCAGGCTTGAACCTACCCACAGGAGCCTATTTCTTTTGACGCACAGGGGGCTGTTTCTTTTGACGCACAGGGGGCTGTTTCTTTGACTTTTCTTAGCGCCAGCAAACAAAGCTTCACGGAGTAACCGGACTCCACGCTTCTATCCAGGTCACATCACAGACGATGAAGCTTGTCAAAAGCGGGTGACGGCTTTTACTTTAATTTATTCTCACAAACGAAGAACGAACTGCGTCGAAACTTGAGGTATGATGGAATCATCAAATCTTTATCAGCAGGTCGCCTCGATCGCTCACATGGTTGGCGAATGCTTTTGTTTTATCATCTGTTTGGAGCAGTGTCCACTTTCCCTCGATACACAGGGTGTTCCAAATTTTTTAGAAATGATTATGCAAGGTATTAGCATGACCATTTCCTTTCACATGATGTCAAAGTTTCACAACATGTGCAGAAGTAACTACTTTCCACATGTGAAAATCCTTTTTTTTAAATAAGTCGATTTCACGTAACACTACGAAATCTGCAAGAACTGCCAACAGTTAAACATTGAAAGGCTAAAACAAGAGCAGAGAAAGCAAACAAACTCACAACCCAAGCTGCGACAATTAAAAACTGAAAAATACGTCTTCGAAGTTATATCACACGGGGAAGGATCATGTTTTGTACATTAATTAGCGCGTCAAGTTAATGATATCATTATCTCTGCACTTACCCACAGAGTGAAAACTGGGTTGTTCGCCAAAAGTAGCAGTGTAAACTTCATGTACAGTGGTTTATTTTCTATGCCGTAGAGCACTGAAAAGTGCCGCGACAAAAAAATTGAACTTTGTCATTTTTGCAATCTGGTCTGCTCCATTTATTGCGGCGCGATGACCACCCCGTGGAAAATTTATTCATGGTTTGGCCGACATATTGTTATGGGCATATCATACAAGTCGACGCATGAATGCCATAGTTTTCGCATATCAAGTTTTGGTTCAACGGGAGACATTTATTTTTTGTGGTTATTTGTAAAACACATGGTACCATGGACTTGTTGTTTTCCATGGCAACCACAAAGTGCACAGTGGTTGCAAAGCCACAACATACATTTGATTTGCTTTTTGTCTTGGTACTTGTAGTTTGTAAAGTTTTTGTCCAATCGTGGTTGGTCTTTTGTAGATAAATAATAGTCATTGCCTTCGGATAAAGTTGCAAGTCGGGCCGGGTTCGTCAAGATGTTTCGGGCCCATTTCGGGCCTGCATATAAAATTTTTTCGCAACGACGGACATGTTTGTCGCTCGTTACTATTGAAGCAATCGAGTTGATTAAATCTTAAATTAAATTATTATTAATTGTGAATTATTTAGTCATGTTTATTTTGCTAGGCCACCAATACCCCACAGTTGCTCGTATCTTGACTCACTCGGTACACTTGGCTTTCGGGCCTAAATGGGGATTCAAAAATATATGTCGGGTTCGAGCTTCAAAATGAGGCCCGTTTACAAGTCTGCTTTGGATTTAACTTTTTCTCTCTCTCTCTGTTAAAGTTAGCAGGTGGGGGGAAATGCAGCCCAAACTTGTGGATCATCTTTCTTGTCACATTTTGGGGACCGTAGCCTTTCTTCCCAATTTGATGCCATTGCTATCATGTCATAAATAATGTCCAAGGGAAGTTTGAGAGGATCGCTTTTACTTTGAGACTGTTTAAGATGCTGAGGTAATCTTTCCTTTGGTCAAGACGCCTCTATCTTACTGCTTCTAGTAAGATTGACTTGAATGTTGTCTTTGGGTGGTGCGATTCCTGTTATGAACTGCCGTCCCTCGGCTGTGGGTTCTACGAATTCTTTGTTGACAAACCTAAAGTTATCGTCAGTATTTATGCAACGATTAACGTCTACGAATTCAACTTCACCCGTTTGTTCGGCTGTGCAAGCTCAACGAAACGTCACTTAGCACACCAGCAATCGGCTGTAGGATGTAATGTACAGCAATGTTTGCCACTGAGAGAGAGTGGTTACCACCGGGTATAATTCCGCTTTTTTGGGGGCGGTATACTATTTAATTGGTCTCTTTGTCTCTATAGTGAGTGACAACATTGTTAAGGCAAATTTTGTTCACTTCGACATGATTTTTCGGCTCTTGGTGTTGACCTTGGAATGCTTCTCTAGCGCACATTCAAGAGCTTTTGTTACAGGGTCTCTGCACAAGCTAGGATAAAGTGCTTTCACATCTGTCGCCACAATCTCAAACACTGGTTTTTGCTTTCCCAGTTTCTGGAGTTTTGGTTAGGCGGTCTTTGTGAGCAGGTCTTCAATGTATCTTCATGTGAGTTCACTGACCTGAATCTTCATGTGATTTCACTGACCTGAATCTTCATGTGATTTCACTGACCTGAATCTTCATGTGATTTCACTGACCTGAATCTTCATGTGATTTCACTGACCTGTATCTTCATATGAGGTCACTGACCTGAAGTACCGGGGTTCGCAGATCGTGGCCCTACGAGAGCCTACACTGGTCTGGTGCCTGGTTAAGTTAGGAAAACGCAGCTAGACTTAACTCACGAAATAGCGGCAGAACTCTTCGAGCTCAGCACCCAACCGCAACTCTGTCTATAGACCTGAACTGCAACATGTGTACAAGCAACTTAAAATTTTATGTTTCAGTCGTGTACCTTTCCAGCTATGGAAATAGCACCCGCTCCACAAGAAAAGGCGTTTCGTGTGCTGGAGTTTGCCTGAACACAAAAATGCAATCTTCTCTGATACTGGTAGTGACTGTCCAAATCCTACGCTCCGACACAAACAACCTTCTTCTTTGGCCTTTCTGTACCGTTTGCAAATCTGTACTACAGCACGAAATTGTCTTACGAATACACCCTGCACAGTCATGTTCGGCTGACGGCTGTGCTCGAGTGTGCTCCAATACACGAACTCTTTCTGGTGAAGGCCATTTCTATACCTTAAAAGATAAACGTATGAAACATCAAATTGAATTGTTTCTACACATCCAGTTAAAATTTGACATTACGTGAAAATGAATTCGTCAAGCTTATAGATTGCATGATGACAACAAATTTTTAGAACACGTGATGCTATTTTCACGATAAGTTTGGAGTAACAAAGAATGCATCCTAACAACGTAGTGCAAAGCAGAGAGCAGTTTCCTAGCAACTCAAGAAACAACAGCCTGTTTTTACCTAAATCTTACCATTTAACATCTTCGCGGCTGCCTAAAACGCGAGTGATCTCATCATAGCACAGTTGTTGGTGATCTGGATTCAAGGCCATGCAGTACAGGGTCCAGGCGATGGCGCTGGCCGTCGTGTCATGACCCTCGAAAAGGAAGGTGTCCACTTCCGCTCTCACTTCTTCATGAGATAGACCTTTGCCGTCGGCATCCTGGAAAAAGACGATGCTTGTTAACGCATGACGCCGGATCGTTTACTCTTCGTTTATTTTCTTCTAATATTACAACGGTGGTATTTGTACAACCAGCAGGAGTAAGGCTGGTTGCCAGTGCACGTCTTTGTCCAACGCGATCAATAGGCTTTGGCTTTTGCATCTTTTGGATAAGTATCTGCCAGTCGAAATATAGATATACCAAGTGTTCGAAAATCTGTTATATAATTCTGTGGTGGTAAGCCGGGCATCTACCTGACACTACATTCGTTTGAAAAACACACCCGGTCACTGTATGATATGGCTGCCCTGGTTCTGCCCAGGTCAGTGGCGTAGCCAGCCCAAAAATTTTGGGGGGGGGCAAAATCTTTGATTTTAGGCGAATAACACTATTTTGTTTGGAAAAACGCCTCTCAAAGCACAAAATGACTATATTTTCCAAAAATTTAGGGGGGTAATGGCCCTTTGAACCCCCTGGCTACGCCTATGGCCCAGGTGCGCTCAAAATAACTAGATGTACTGTTGATGTGCTCTTGTGAGGTACTAATACAAAACGTGCGTTTAGTTTGTGCTATAGGGGGAGTAGACTGTTTTCAAAATGGTCAAATAGCGTACGAGTAGAAATTGGCTTCACACATCGAAATCGTGAATATACTTTTTGCCAAGATCTATGTGGTGAGGCATAGGAGGCTTAGCTTGGCTGGAATTCCAGGTCCAAATCGAGAAAACCAACACAGTCATTTTAGAACAGTGGTTCTGAACCGGCGTAGCACGACTCCCAAAGGTTGTCAATAAATTTCCAGGGGGGTGTGAGACCTTACGCGCTCTGTAACATGGAAAGTTTGATCAAAAATTTAGCAATAAATACATTTCCTTTTATGACTTATTTAAAGTCAGAAGGACTTGAAACTAAGGACAGTTGCTTGAGGGAGGCGTGGTAGTGAAAAGGCTAAGGACCACTGGTTTAGAAGAAAATAATCAGATGGACGGGCAACTAACAACAACACACACCATTGGAACATAACGGATTCAGATGAACATAACGGATTCGTGCCAGAAGCGAACATAACGGATTTATAACGGATTCGTGCCAGAAGCGAACGCGTTTAAAGGAACCTTTTGCTGTGATGTCAGAAAAATGCACAACATTTCTCACGTCCTCAGAACTCATTGTCTATCAACCGTATGGAGTTTTGCGCCGGTAACAGCTGCTGTCACCCCCTCACTATGCAGCTGGGGTGCAAAAATAAATTTTGCTTGTGGAGAGAGGGAGTGGGGACTGTGAAGCGAACTGAAAATGCTGCTTTTAAGCAACTGCATTTCGTTATACATATATCAAGGAATGAAATCAGCCCGTGGCATAAGTCAACTGCGCTTCGAACAACCGATAAAGATGTCGGTGCCAAGGGCTACGCAGTTTTTTCATGGAGGACCGTAGATATGACTTCTCACACATAGTGGGTAATGCAAGACCTAACAGGAATTAAAATCCGACAGAAAATGCCCGATTTTATAAAAAAAAACTGCTAAAATTTCTCTTAGAAATGATGGAAGCAAACCAACTTAGTTCAACAAACATCGTAGGGAATAAGAGGCCGAAAGTTTGAAGAAATCGCCACACGAGGAGAGTGGTTTCGTTATTTCATGGGAATAGGCGATGAGGCCTCTTAAAGATTAAATTTTTGCTATTAATTTTTTTTTAATTTTTGCTATTAAAGCCGATTAAATTTTTGCTACATTTTTTTTCACAGAAAAAAATTTACTATTTGCTAAATTTTTCCATTCTCTCCATTTTGCAATCCGGGTGTCAAAAAACTATATAAATCGAAGCGTGACCATCGAGCAAATGAAAAAAATAGACGTAGATCTTTGAGAGCACAGCTTGCGATTTCCGCATGGACTATTTTGTTTCACAGAAAAGCCATTGCATCAGTTACTTCGCGCTACTGCTGCTGCACACACGCGCTGCCAAACAAAAGTCACAAGCAGGTTTCCGCGCACGAAAAAACGCACCTTCGCCTGCAACAGCATGTCGAGGAAGTCTAAATAGTTTCGTTTCCTCTGCGCGTTTCCTTCTTTCTGTTCCTCCAGACGAAGATCGATCATGGTTTCGGAAAACGCGTGAACGACGTCACATTCCCGCTGAAAAGCTCGACCGTCTTCGCTGCAGCGAAAAGCAAAAACTTGCACATTTTCCGCTCACCCCTACTGCTGCTGCTTGTACGACTTTGTCAAAAATCAGTTCAACAGAAACAAAACGTTCCGGAATTTATGCGACATGTTCTCGATGAAAGAACACCAGAAAGCACGTCACAAATCACGACTTTTTATTTTCGACATCGATAATTTGATTATTATATCATAACCACTTGAATGTACAGATGCACTCCATACACAATTTCATAATCTACAGCAGGGGTCTTCAAACATTTTGTCAGCGGGCCACATAAGCAACTGTATTACGCAACAGTCTGAGGGCCAGACATCTTACGAAATGTGGTTGTTTCGGGATATGTTGCACTCCACCAAATCAAAAAAGTTTTCGTGTGTGTATTATTTTTTATTATTGACTAAATGGCTTCGCGGGCCAGATTGCAAAAAAAACTGATGGCAGATTCGACTGCGTCACCTTGGTGTAGAGTAGACTATAATTACTTGAAAATAGATATGTGCAAGTCTGAATCATCGCAAAGTCATGAAAGCAGAACCCCGGTGGCTGATTCCTCGAAAGCTTGCAGCAAACGTAGAGCTTTTAATTACTGTCGAAGTTTTACGATAATGATTTTTCACAACTCATACTAACACTGAGCAAAGGTTAGAGTTGATAGAAAACACTTTTGAAACCAGGGCTTTCATCAGTTTCACAGCTTTAACGTTTTGTGCGGTGTATGCTTCAAGAATTTCACTGCATTTGACTCCCACCCCCACGAACACTTGCTATCAGAATGTATACTTTCTTTTCACAGACGCACCTGATGATTCTTTATACTCGTACATATACTTCCCTTGTAATAATGTCGTTGTCACAGACCCCTCCTCTTGAGCATTACAGACTCCTTCCCCTAACTAGCCTTTCAGACCCCTGAACACTTTTTTCAATGACCCCCTAACAATTTCTCTTAACAAACATCTCCTCAACATTTTCTTTTCATGTATCTTCCCTGCACAAGCGATCTACTTCCTAACTGCCAACTAAGGAAGAAATTTTTTGATTTAGCGAAAGAAACAACTTGTTAATCAACGCACATTTGACTTAGCGAAAGAAACAACTTGTTAAGCAACGTTTAATCGAACACTTCAGACGATTCAGTTCCTTTACATGCATCCACCTCTCATGTCATCAGATTTTGTAAACTTACGTTCGCCGGTACAGGAATTCGATTCTTGCCCGAAAATCTTTGCTCCTTTGTTTGCTTACTAGCAATCTTGACAGTTCGTATATCGCAGAAACGTAACAGTTCTTCTTGCTGTCGAACAAGTAGTTATGATCAGGGCTGTAGAGTCGCAGCCGAAGCAATTTTGGGTGGCTGGAGCCGGATCCAAAATCTTTTACATTGTGGAGCCGGAAATTTGGATTCCGGTTCCACAGCCCTAGCTTGTGGGGCAAACGTGTTGTACAAATGATACAAAGCTTTTCAGTTTTCAATACACCAAACCATTCTGGAGCCGGAGCCAAAAACTTCTATATGTTAGAGCCAGAACTGGAGCCAAAAAATAGACGCCTGGAGCCGGAGCCTAAAATTTGAGTTCCGGCTCCACAGTCCCGTTTATGATCCTTAGTGACACATATTTACAAAAAATCGATACCGATGGAATACTGGCAATTATGAAAATCAAAACCAACTCCTGAAAAATTCTATTTGATAGAAACTTCTTAATTCCAAACAATTTGGAGGGAGCAGCTGAATCTTTCAAACGAGGAAGCTGAATCTTTCAAACGAGGATACCTGAATCTTTCAAACGAGGAAGCTGGGTAGTGCATAGTTATAGCTGGTACAGTATAAACACTCAAAGCACAAAATGTTACTTTAAAAACTATAACTACTGCTTCAATCTATTACAGTAAGTTGTAAAATATGAGGGAAAATCTGTAACGCAAACCGTGGAGTTTAGTAACCACAGACAAGAGCAACAACGCTATAGAGTATTCTTACCAAATAGATAGCAACTGTTTTCTGTTTAAACATTTCATAGTGAATTCTGCACGGACAATAAACCCGTGTTAATTTTTTTAACTTTACCTTCAAAGTTTTTTAAAAATAGCAAGCTGTCGCTAACGCTTTGAGCACTGCAAGCAAGTTGTCAATACCAGTTGTCAAAAATAATCTTCAAAACTCACGGACACAATAAAGCTCATGCACGGCCGTCGATGACATCACCCAGCTTATAAACACACGTTGGCAAAACCTGCGGCTTACGCGTGGAGTTGACAATCAGACTTGTAGCTCATCAGACATTGCAATATATTGTCGAGCGTGAGCAAGCTGGCGTGCTCAAATATTTCCACTTTGGTTCTTTTTTCAGCGTTTATCTGAGACAGCCACTTGTTCTGCATTGAAAGCGAGTCCAGTGTCAAACGTGTGGCCACTGGTGCTCAGTAACGGAAGCCAGACACTGCTGCAATTTCAATTACACGGCAATCCTCTTTGAGACAATGCGAGACTGCATGCATGACAACACACATGGTCTTCCAACAACTTTTAAAAATTGATTTTTAACACTCTGCAATTAAATGATTCAGAGTCGTAGACTACGTCTAGCAAGAAGCTGAACAAACCAAAGGAATGTATTTTAATCACTTGATAAAATATCACGACTTGTACACTAATACATTTAACGCAAGCAGCCTATATGTCATCAGTAATTCGATTCAGACTCTACGTCACTTGGACAGATCAGCATCATTACGCTTGACGGCCCGCAGTGAAAACAACCGTCTAGAAGGATCTTAGTTTTGTTGGAGCACAGAAAAATTATTCTGGTGACAAACAACTTCAAAACAACTCCACGTTAGCGTTTGCTACATTGTTCGCATTGCAGTGCGATTCAAACAGCCTGTCAGGTGTCAGCATCAGCGACTACTTAATCCTTTCTTGGGTTGCACAGCAAAACTTCTGCTGACCTATAGCAAAAGAGATGCAGTTGGAACCCGTTGCACAATCGAATATTGTGAACTTAAGCGCTACTGCCAAAAACACCCGCTTGTGTTATCGGCTTTTTTATTTGAGGCACAACTAGATTATCGTCGAAGGTACATCAGAAAACCTTTACTCTGGGCCATTTAAGTTTTACCTTGAATCCGGATGAAACGTCATATCTGGCTGGAAGCCGAAAAATATGCAAAGGAACATCAAAAGCATACTTACAACTAATGTTTTGGAGCATTCGTTCATGATTTTGACGTATGGTTTAAGGATATCGAAGTGAAATGCAGATGTGAGAAGCCTTCTATGACGAAACCATTTTTGTCCGTTCAGCACCAGCAACCCTTGACCTGAAACACGATTAAATATTTTTTCAAGTCCTGTGCGTCCTGTGCTTGCACCAACATACGCGATTAATTTGAGTTTCAGCTACAATGACACCGCAAGAATATCTTGATTAAAAACACACACTTTGGTAAACTCTTGGATCAACTGGTCGCGAAAATTGGTCGTGTTCTAGTTTCTCACATGAAACAAAATGTGAAATGGGCACGAATAATAACATCACTGGATCAACAGAAGCTCTTTTATATGCGCTTTTAATAACAGGCACGCAACATTCCACGCGAGTAAGGTTCCACATCATCAGATTTTTTTCGGATCGTGAAGTGGGAGGGATTCACGCACTAGGAGACACCTTGGAACTTCTACTGCTGTGGATAATATCTCTTTAATCTGTGAGAATTCTTTTCCGCATTCTTTCTAAGCTCTTTTCTGAAGAGCTTGCCACAAGCTGCTCGCAATATGCGTCGTCGCTTCCAGTCCATTTCTGCTTAGCCTGATGGGGTTTTACAGTTCATCACACACCACCACAGCGCATACAACTACTTGATCCTCACTTCTGTAAGAGCTTGCGTAGTCTTTTATCGTTGACTAATTGTTTTTTTCATATTTATGTTCAATATGTCAGTGCCATTTTGTCTCTGCAAGAGCTTGCGTAGTCTTTATCGTTGACTAATTTTGTTTTACATTTATGTTCAAAATGTCAGTTGCATTTTGTGTTTTTCACCTGAGGAAAGTTGTTCTAGTTATTTTGATACATTTTTATCAGCTCTACATTTTCGAGTGCAAATCGACACACTTTGGTTTCTGGAAGGTCTGCTCGGATTTCCTCAGATCACCAAGTGTACTTTAAATATGATTTTCAACAGTCATGTTTCTACTCAAATTATGAAAGAACTACGTTACTAAAGTTTACAACAGTCCGCATAAAACCGAAACAAAAGCATAAATTTAGGTTTCGCGCTACGATACTCAACTATTCGAAGTTGCAATACATTTTTGATTCAAGCTTCTGCAAAATATTCTTTCATTTTTTTTATAATCAGTAACGATGCAAATTTTAGCAACGATGAGCAGCAACTTATACATACAGCAGCCATGGTAATTCTTTCTAAAAAACGGACTTTCGAAAGAAGGGTCAAACTACAATGGCAGGTAACAGATAGTTTTTCTTGCATTTAAAGTTAAACTTATATTTCGGTGCTTGATCATAAAACAGCATAGCTTTGAGGGCATGGGATCAAGTAACCTAAATTATCATTTTATTTGTTAGCTTATCCAGTAAAATTATAAAATGGAAGCTGAAGCCGTGCATTAAAAGTTCGTCTTCTAAATATACAGGGTGGTCCAAAAATGTATATCCATTTTTGATCGAGCATCATTTTGTATTGAAAGGAATACTTTACGTGAATTCCCTTGGGGGCTGTTCCAGAACATTGCCTCGCAGTCACGATGTTATTTTCTGTCCTGGCTGACAGCGGCGGGCCACTGCGACCTTTAAAGTTATCCTCTGGGTTTTATTCGGTCATAGACCGAAATGTTTTTGAAATGACCGAAAAAAATTAAGTCATTTAGGTCAGCATGTCCGAAGATATAGGCTAGTAAGCACTGCTACGGCGAGTTTGAATACAACTGTGAGACAAACGACCAAAATGTTTCAGTGACCAATTTGTCACAACAAAAAATGACCGAAATATCTCAGCGAGAAAATAAACCCAGGTTATCCTGTATACATCCCGTCTCTCTGAATTTCTCCAGCAGGCGCTTCATTGTGAGTCTCGTAGGAACATTTCTGCCTGGAAAGAACATTTCTGGCTGATTTCGTAGTGAAATACACCTCTACTATCTTGATACTCTCCTGCATGCAATATCTTTTCCGCTTGATACTCTCCTGCATGGAATATCTTTTCCGCTTGATACTCTCCTGCATGGAATATCTTTTCCGCTTGATACTCTCCTGCATGGAATATCTTTCCGCTTGAGCCATTGAAGCTGGGAAATAGAACTCAGCACCTCTAACTATTATTTACCTGGAAAACAGAAGCTTGGATTGATTTGATATGAAATGACATCGATAATAAAGTGAATACATCTTTTTTAGGACGCCCAGCATATTGCACAAACTAGTGCATAATTGCGTAATCGCAAGTTAATACATTTTATCTTCATGCAAAAATAAAATTATGCACGATTTTTTGATATATAAATCTTCGCATGAACAAAATTCCTTGTGGAATTTAATCACAACATGATTTTCTGACAGTTTTGTGGTGCTAGACCTTCCTACTCTCAAACGAATGTAGCTAAGCTCTTCAACTGTGCAAGGTTTTGAGACAACCAATACTAGGGAGTAACATGTGCACAGATCACAAGTCAAAATGGCTTGAAATAGTAAGCATATCACAAGTATACAACTATATACAGGTCCCGATGGCAAGTTATTAGTGCTCTACCATTTTAATGTAAATGAGGAAGTTCTGACAAATTCATAAATGACATTCAACTGTTTCTATATGAGACTGTGTTTTCACTAGTGTTTAATCGCTTTTGGTTTTCAGTGAAATTTGTTCCATTTTGTAACATGACAGATATTCAATGAAACAGCACATTAAATCATACTTGCAAGTCACGCAGCACTTTGCCTTACCCAGCCATGGATTAAGGTTGCTATAGGCCCATGGGTCTTTTGGAGCTTCATGTGCTGAAAAAATCAAAAGCATCATGGCAGTTAATATTGATATAAAAATTTTATGTCAGTTCAACAGATGAGAAATTACCCTGTGCAAACACTTCTCCCACAACAAACCAACCTTCACTCTATGCACTTATTGCTGTAAATAGATAAGATCGCAACGGTGAGTTTTAATAAGATTACAGATGCAGGGAGATTGTAATCATTATGAAGTATTTCATAGTGCATAGAGTGCTACCGCAACAAACACTACAAGCATACATACTTCATTTAAAAGCAAAACTAATAAATTCCAGAAGAAATGAAATGTCTTTGAGCAAATTGGAGCATTATAAATATTATTGACTTTGCAATTCATAATTTAATCTTATTTAAGTTTTAATGCAACAACAAAATAAAAACTGGAAAACATGGTTTGATTTCTAACATTTTACTGTCCGGAAGACTTGAAAGTGTCTTGCCAACTGTTGACACCCACCACATTTATTCTTGAATAACAAAATTTTAAGCTGCAGGAGCTCTAGGTTTGCTGTAGACTTTTGAGGAATCACCTGACTAGGCTCTTCTTTCATCTTTTTACAATGGTTCAAACTTCCGCATATTTGTATTCTAGTAACTACTCTCCACATGTGAGATAAGCAAGCAACTTATCAGCAAAAATTTAATAGGAAATCGATTTAATGTAACACTACACATAGTCAGTCCTCAAGTCTTATTCAAATTCAATCAGACTTGAAGAGCAAAATCTGCTCATAAAGCATTTTACTAGGAAATCGATTTCGCAGTCTGTATGTTTCATCTATTACAGCTGGCATGTTTTCTCTAATTCTGAAAGCCTTATTGTGCTTTTTCTAATTCTGAAAGTCTTAACATGTGTTTGAAACTGCAGTTGGCATGACTGCATAAGCCTTACTTTAATATTTCACCTGTAAGTTTTTGCTTGTAATTTACAGGACTAAAGATGCACAATTGACATGAAATCGATTTCCCAGTAACATGCTTTGTTAGCATAGTTGGCTGCTTGTCCTTGTGGTACTTTGCCAATATCATACAGCGGTTCAAAAATAACCTGTGGCACACAGAACTTCCTTAACAGCATTTGGATGATAGAGCATCAATGCAGCACGTAATGGTCCAATGTAAATGGTAAAGCCAACTGGATAAGCTTTTTCTTTTTCAGTGAAAAAAGTGATAAATCTTTTTGGATCCTTGTTTCCTTTTGTAACCTAAAACAACAATCGTATTTATTAAGGCAACAAATAAAACAACATACCGGTACTTTATGTGATGAGAGATAATAACCAAGCCATGATTGCACCATAAAAGTATTTGCAGCATTATAAGCAGTTGTCTACTGACTGCACCTTTCATTAAATCAGCACGAAATTTGCAAAGTAAACTATTACCATTCCCAAATGACCCCAGAACCAATGAGATTGTGGACCTTGCCAGTATCTTCTAAGATTGAGGCGTATCTGACAAAAGCTCATCAACCTAAAGATAACAGACATGCAATTTTTAAATTTAAGGGTCATTCCATGCCAAATAAGCAATTTTTTTTCAAAAATTACACCAAGTGTTTTGCATTTTAACAATTTGACGTCCGGGTTAATTCAAGCAGTTCGCAAAAAAAATAGCTGGATCGCACGTGGCTTTGCGCCGGAATATCTCCACTCCTGTACAGGTTACAGATCTGGTCGAAGTGTCAAACGACGTGGCAAGTCTTGTAGTTTGCACTCAAAAAAATTTTTTTGTTTGGGGGTTGTGTTTTTTTTGTGAGTGACATCATAAGTGGAGGACTTTTTGGCCACCTTGACCAACTTCACCTGGCCCTAGGCGCCAACCACTAGATGGTAGTATTCCGCTGATGTTTTTATTGGAAACTAGGCTACAATCCGAGTCTTTTGATATTTTGGATGACCTGTTGGGGCTTCGTGTTCAAAAGTTATGATCTAAGTTAGTAAAAATTTTTGACTAATTAGTTAATTAGACAATTAATTAATTTGTTTATTTGAGATCATTACTTTTGAACCAGAAATGCTAGAAAGTCGATCAAAGGCTCAAAAAACTCGAGCCTAGTTTCCAATGAAAACTTCAGCAAAATACTTTGGTCTAGCGTTTGGGCCCTCGGCCAGACAACATGAGTCAAAATGGCCCCAAAACTACTTCACTTATGATGTCACTCACAAAAAATCCACAACCCCCAAACAAAAAAATATTTTTGAGTGCAATCTAGAAGGCTGTCCGATCTGTTTGAGCCCTTGAACAGCTCTCTAGCACAATTGGTGGAGGAGCAAGGGCGTTGGTAAGGCAACTGACAACTGCTGGTTTTAGGCCGAAATCGAAGTACGAATATATCGTGCCCCGGCTCTCAAAGTGTTAATGAAAGTTGGCACACTTGTAGATCTCACTAAAAAATGGAGAATGCAAAAAGATTTTTGAAAAACTCCCATTATTAATGAAGTTACAATCACTTTCAAAAACACCATTTTTACTCGTTACGCTTCAGTGAACATGCCTAAATTTTTATTAAACTCTTTTTATTTCTCAGCTTCTGATTATATGAGATGGCTGAAAAATGCTAGACAGACATTTCAATACCCAAGGAATCCAAAAAACTAGCTTAAAAAGTGCTAAGAGAACTGCTTCATATGATAACAAAGCATTCAATTTGCTTCATACACTTTTCGGTAGCCCAACTTTAAGTATTTATGAAAAAAAGGGTATAAAATTTTAAAGTTGAAACTCACATATTTTATCCCTATACCAATACTCTTTCATGCCAAATAAAAAAAATTTTATTAAATTTGATGCCTACTATGAAAAACACTGTTTTCTTAATTAGTACTTTTGCACTATTTTGTAACATTTACTCTATGACATCACAATGCGTATATTATGTGCAATGACAATACTCAATAGTCATGCACTTACGATGACAACTAGCACATGTGTTTCGTAGATTAAGTTCTGCTATTACTACAGAATACTATTGCCACTTCCCCTTTAGCAGTGAGGGCCAACATTGCTATGAGACTTATTAAGATATATCACTATTTCCTCATTTCATTTTTCAGATGGTCTTGTTAGTAACATACTATTGAAATACAACATTTGTTATGAGTTCATTACTGAAATGTGATATTGGAAGAAAATTGAAGGATACTTGCCATAAAATTTATTTTGCTAAAAGCGTAGGGTTTGTGGACATTGCTGAGCTTGCAGATGAGGATGTTGAATTAATCTGTCGCAGAACATCAATGGCAAAAAATGAGATTAACAGGTTGGGTGCAACACGACTATATTTCACGTCGTGACGCGCGTGTCGCAGCGTGCGACATGGCATGATCCAACGTCATGAAATACACTTAAAAGGGCGATCAGAAACATTCATCTACTACCGAATTGATCACGCAGGCAATTCGTGGCTAGTCTGTGGTACTTACTTACAAAGTTTTTGTCTTGGTCAATTGGGTTCGCACAACAAAGAGAATGAAGAGATAAGCGGTGGAGCAGTTAGCCACAACACAGAATTCTCACCACAATTACATGCTCTGAATATGACGTTTCACATTGAAATCAACGTCGTTGGTTTGCAGTTAGTTTTCTGCTGCTAAACGTTTAATAGTTGTACATATCAGGTAAAATAAGACATATTTCTAGGTATGAAAATGAATTGTTTCAGTGTTGAAAATGGCAATATTTCAGCAACAGCCCTAAAAAGGACTCATCAAAAGTGCAAACTGTGCAGGAAGTGTGGCAAACGCAAAGACATTATATTGTATATTGGGTTTCACGGCGCATGATACCTTGCTTCTATTGTGACACTGCATCACAAAATACTTCCATGAAAATATCATCTTGAAACACGTGTAATTTGCCTTTGTGTTGTACCACCATTCCTTGTTTTTTTGGCAATTACAATTCATTGTTTTTATTGGCGCATTGCAATTCATTGCATTCTGCACTCGTGCTCCAGGAAAAAAACAGTAGATATTGGGGTTTACTGTAAAAAATCATAGGAAAAACTTTATTGATTACAGTACTCGACTTTCAACAACGTCATTCGCAAATGGTTTGGTAATGTGTTTTTCGAATGGTATGCACCAACTAGGGAGCTATGGTTGCCGTGCTGTGGGTCTAATATGTCACAGTGATGTCGAAGAAATAAAAAAATGACATCATTGCAGGTGGTATGAAATAAGTTTTCTCATAATATCTCAGTTTTTCGTAGCTCCTCTGGTTTGTAAGTTATGGCCACAACATAAATCGAAAACCACAAACCAATTCAAAGCCAGACAGTACTTCTCGTGCTACGCAACTAATTTGCGACCAGACACAACACTGCTTTGCGCCAACGACTCGCACTTTAAGGTATTAGACACGACGCCACACCGTCGCACCCAACGTGTTAAGAGTATCTGCAAGCATCTCCACATGATGTACCTGTCAAAATTCAAGTTGCAGTGGAAGAAGTTTTGTGATCCATTTGCAAAACATAAAAAAACTGTCAAAACAGGTTTGGTGAGCATTTTGCTGCTTCAAGCGAACAAATGGGCTTTAAGCAGTGGAAAAACTTTGATTCCAGGTCAGAAGATCTGCCAAGCATGTTGGCGCTTGCTACAAGACTTGAGTGCTGATTATGCCACCACCAGTACACCATCATCTACGGAGAGTGAGGCAGAATCTCCCACCCATTGAACCATGGATGCTGTCTTAATAAACATCATTTGAACTGTGCTCGGTATCACTTTTAAAACGACATGGTAAAAGTAAGCAGATGCAAGCCGCTAAAGCTCGCCGCAAAATTCTCAAAAGCACAAAGGTACTTCTTGGCTATGTGGAGCAGGAAAAAGCATCAGTTCAGATCTGCGAAATTCAAGATGATGGTTTTGAAAAAGATAATAAGGAAAAGATTAAACATTCAGATCGACTTTGCGAAGCCATTAGCGAGAAGATACAGTCAGCAGACAGAATCACCAAATTACAGCTTCTTACTTCGATCCCCGATACTTGGTAAGTTGAAAGAGCTGCACAACATTTTGAGGTTACCAAATATCAAGTTAAAAAGGCAAGAAAAATGAAATAGGAGCAAGGAATTTTACCAAGACCAGAGAAGAGCAAAAGTAGAGCTTTAAGTGAAGAAACGAAAGAACTTGTAATAAACTTTTATCAGGATGAAGAGTTTTCCAGGATATTACCTGAAAAAAAGACAGTGTCAGCTTAGGTAGAAACGTACATAAACAAAAACATTTAGTTTTATGCAATTTGAAGGAACTGTTCAGTGCATTCAAGACCAGATATCCATCAACCCAGATAGGTTTCTCTTCTTTCTGCAGCTTAAGTCCTAAATGGTGTGTCCTGGCTGGAGCTAGTGGTACACATGCTGTGCGTGTTTGTACCATTCATCAAAACACCAAGCTGCTCACAAATGCTCTAAACACCAAAGAAGCCTACAAGGATATGATGAAACTCTTAGTGTGCTCTACAGAGAACAGAGATTGCATGATACATCGATGCAGTGAGTGCCCATCATCAGACATTCTGAAAGATCCCCTATTTAACATTACAGGTGAATATGATGACACTGAAATAAATTACGAACAATGGATTACAACTGACCGGTCAACTCTTGCACAAATGGCAACACCACTGCAAGAATTTGTTTCGGTATTAATTGATAACTTGGAAAACCTTACGTCACATTCTTACATTGCCAAATCACAATCCAGTTATCTACGACAACTGAAAGATAACATTTCAGCAAACACTGCAATTATATTATTGGATTTTTCAGAAAACTTTGCCTTCACAATTCAAGATGAGACCCATTCCTATCACTGGAATACATTGCAGGCCACATTGCATCCTGTTTGTTTATATCATCGTGTCAATGACCACCTTCAATGTCATTCCTTTTGCATTATTTCTGATAATATGGATCATGATGTGATGATAATATGGATCATGATGTGTCATTAGTTCACCAGATGCAAAAGGAATGCATTGAACAGGTCAAAAAGAAAATACAAGGCTTGACAAAAATAATACACTTTTCAGATGGATGTGCAGCCCAATACAAAAGCCGAAAAAACTTTCTAAATTTATGCCATCATACAACAGACTTCAGTGTAGCAGCAGAATGGGTATTTTTTGCCACTAGTCATGGCAAATGTCCCTGTGATGGGATTAGAGGGACCATTAAGCGAACAGCTACCAAAGCAAGTCTGCAACAACCCTATAAAGGTCAGATATTATCATCAGCCCAATTATTTGAGTTTTGCAGGGAAAACATACATGGCATTGATTTTATCTTATTTCCAAAGAAACCATGGAACCAGTTCACATTGCCATGAACCAGCGTCACCAGATAGCTGAAAAAGCCATACCAGGAATCAGGAATTTTCACAATTTCATTCCATTAGGTGACAAAAAAGTTTGCAGCAAGAGGGTCTCATGCCAGCATCATTACGACCTTGTGTTTAATTTTGAGCAGCAAAATATCACTACCAGACCAACTCCTCACAGCTATGTAGCCTGTCTCTATGACAGAAACTGGTGGATTGGAATGGTGATGTCAGTGAATGATGGAGAACATGAAGCAGAAGTAAAATTCATGCACTCACATGGCCCTGCAAGATCTTTTTTCTGGCTGTCTAGGGAAGACCTGTGCTATGTACCATACACCCACATTCTGCTCAGCATTGGCATGGCTTCAACTTCAAGTGGACGACAATACAGAATTTCAGAAAAAGATTTAAAAAAGATACAGTCAATGTTTTCTGACATCAAGAATTAAACAGACTTGTAGTTATGCTTTGATGCTACATAGATTTTGTGTTCATCTTTGAATGTTTATTTATAGTACAGTGTTTTGCTAAAAA
>JGI24159J19872_10000994_pt1 | contig 29394 bp, 20 predicted proteins | sample Ectturendosymbi4_FD_19872 | JGI IMG/M metagenome (IMG submission 19872)
GAATTCCATCATGACACAGAGACAAGTAGGCTGTTGATAGCCAACTAGTTTCATCAAAATATTCTTATTACAAAGCACATAAAAATAAACCATCTTCTAACGGTTTGGTGACTCCTGGCTAATCCGTTTTTGTGGTAGCTTATGGACATTTTGTGATGGTGGTGTAACCATAACAATGTTATACAACTACTACTACGAGTGTGCAGCGTGGATAGGGTGAAGACTATTCAATACAGTATGCAGGTAACAGAATCGAGTTTTCGGCACCAGTTGCATCTAAGTAGCACAGCAGCCCGTAGATAGGTGTGCATCGACGTGTACGTGACAGCAAGATGTAACAGTAGGCGTAGAACTTATTTTGCAGAATATTCCCAACAAAGTCGTTCATTTTATTATTAACACTGAAATGTCCTCTGACTGATTCTCAAAAGCCGACTTTTCAACCCTGCGTTGATTTATGACTGTCTTGCCAGACGCGAAACACGCACTACCTCTAAAACAAAAAAGATTCAGACAAATAGACAATGAGCAACATTATTCTGACACAGATCCCTGCAAAGGCTACGTTAGAATTTTATATCATCATCAACTCAAAATAACATTATCAACTCAATGTAATCAACTCAATGCAAAATCCTTCGTTTGTCATGTCGACTGTCAAATTCATCAACGAAATCATCTTAATCCATTTTTTCAGCTCGTACCCTTTCAACTGAAAGTAGATCAACGTTACCCAATCTTTCACTGGTCATGTAATTTCCGGGAAATTTTTTCAGTAGTTTCGTTACTAAATAACTTCTCTCGCATGAAGCGCTGGTGATGGGAAGAGTTACAGCTGCCAGTAACAACCAAACGCAGCTTTTTAAGTAGCTGTGGAAGGTAAAAATTGTTCGAGCGATATAGGCAGCTTCGACGGCTTCCGAAGCAAATTCTTTGCCAAAGTTATTTCATATTTTAAATCATTTTCACTAAATTAATATGATTTGCAAATTGTTTCAAGTGTTGTTCTGATAGAAATATTTGGCCTCCTGGTAAAAGAGCTGAAATTCACGAAAAATTGCTTCTGAATCATTACAGAAAATCCGCACAAAATTCTGAGGTTGCAGGACATGTGTGTAGAGTTGAAACTGTAGTTACGAAACACTTACGTAAGATGTTTCGAAGTCATACACAAGGCAACAGAATGCAATATTGCAGTCAGGACAAATTCAGGTACATTAACTGAAACCAATTCTTAATGCTTTCACAAGCATTTGCTACTGGGACAAGCAACAATCTGCTGGCAGTTATATAATCCAGTTCCATCTCACACTGAAATGCACGAAAGATCAATCTTCCCATTTCTGCACCTGTGTCTTAGTTTCGAAGTGAATTTTTACACACCACAATCGCGGTCTGACTAAATTTCACGCAGGATGCGAGCATCTACTGCAGTACTGGTGTGTCGTCATAAACAACACTAGCTACCCGACCGCCAAAACCACAACACAGCTTATCATGCAGTTGGGAAATACTGAATGCAGGCTAGAGGGTCTCTAAATTATCGTTTAAAATACTTCCGGCCGAAAGTTATGTACTGCATATATCTAGGGTTGTCAGATGGCCGGTATTTCAGCGGCCTTACCGGTATTTTACAGCTAATTTAGCAAAGGACGGTATTTTGAAAATCGGTGTCTGAAGCCGGTGTTGTGAAAATAAAATAATTTGCCGTAACTTCAAAAGGAACTAACGCCGATTTTCTCAAATTATAATAACTCTTGTAGTGAATCGTGTCAGGACAGTTTCTTCAGTGAAGTTTATTTGCTGCTGTTGACGCAATCCTTGGTGCGATTTCCACGTCGCACACACATGTTGCGATGTCGTGCGACCTGGGGCTTGCACGACCACGCTTTAGATCCAGCAGTTAACTAAAGTTATACGTGGGTCCTACTTACTGGATCAGGGATCGTTATCACCGAGAAGATCTGCTTAACAACCCATTTAACTGACTTTTAAGTAGATTCTCCTAAGCTTCTTATGTTACTTAATTTATCAGAAAGTAATATTGTATATTTCATATTTTATTAAACAGTAATAAACCAATAGAAAAAAAACACCAACGGTACTCACCAATTTATAATACCCAATATTGTTCAAGCACTTCTCGACTAAAGACAACTCACACTTATCTATATTTTATTTTCTATTATTCTCTTTAAAGTGCGCGATAGCGAGATCAACGATTTATATAAAACTGTTCCCCAATTCAAGCATTTGTCACTAGTAGCCTAAGTTCTGTCGTTCTGATATTTCGCTCTATAAGTATATTGCAGCAAGCATATAAATATATCGTACGAACTCTCATATTTTTCGTAAAAGTTAATTACTTTCACAAATTGCGTAACTAACTTATTTAGTCATACAACCAAACCATCTATCAGACTCTTTCTGAACTGTTCACTGACTGATACTTCAAATCTGACTAATCACGATTCTTTCTGAGAAAAAGGTAGTCCTTGTTCGTGCAGGAAATATCCATTAATCCACGTATATCCACTGTTGTATTCATTCCAGCAGGTTTGTAATCCAGAGGTTTTTATGCACAAGGGCATCGTAAACCAATTGACAGAAATCAACATTTTATAACAACAATTTAAGCAGAACATTAACACAAAGTTTGGAACAAGTACGTTATCTTGTTCGACAGAGTTTCGTTCGGACAAGCCTATTTTTCTGGGTTAGCCTGACAGGGATTTATCCGGAGAAGCAATTTTTCCTATTGTGGCACTTTGCCTACAAGAGTCTTCTGCCTCAGCCCCTGGACCTTATTGGCAGGAAGAGTCTTATTCAAAAGACCGACTTTATGTCCAATTTCAGCCGTATTTATAGTCGAACGTTCTTTCAGAGTTTGTTAACACCCCTTTGATTCGTGTGTTTTGATTGGATGTCGTTTGTTAAAGTTTCCTGTGATTGGTCAGGTTGAAGGGGCTCTGGAAGTTTCTGGGGCTTGTTTGTGTTTGGGTTTCCCTCTTCTGAGCTTCAATTCGTGTTCCATTGACGCATTTCCTGTCACATGCATTTCCTGTCATATGCTTTTGGTCACATGCACTTCCTTAATCATGATGGTCCATTAGGCAATGTTCATGTGACTTTTTGTTGATGTTTCACTGCGATTTCTCTGGGGTGACTTGAGGTTATTTCCTTGGATAACAGCTTACCCTGTTCCACTGCCATGGCAACGGGTTGACAACCAATTTTTATTGGTTGATGCATCTTGTCGTTGCTGTTACTTTCGTCAGACTTATTAGCTTTTCCGTAGAGCTGATTTTACATACAAGGATTAATTGTTCAGGCAAAACTTGCCTGTAACACACACCGAAATGTAACGAATCAGCCAAAATAGGGCAAATTATTAATTGTGGCTTAACAATACTGATTGTCCCTGTTTTCCCTGTGCTGCTTACAAATTACGACACTGCTCAGATCTGTCGCTGTTGACAAAATGGCCAGTATTTTTGCAAAACGCATTTGGCAACCCTGCATATGTCAACCAAACGAACTTAAACGGGAAATTAAGAAACACACTGGGGGGGCCAAACGTGGGGCCAAGCAAACATCTGGGGAGGCCATGGCCCACCCAGGCCCCCCTTAGAATCGCCACTGATTTCAGACCTGTAGTCTTCATCACGAAGTGTCACACCGAGAACTCTTCGCAAATATCCCATCTCTGCCATTCGTTCTTTTGGCAGTATTCTTTCAGTCGTCACTTAATTCATGACCACAGGTGAGGACCGGAACAAAGACCGATTGAAAATTTGAAAGCTTTGCGGTCTTTGAAAGCTCCCGTTACATCACCACGGGGCAATAAAGCTCACGCAGAACTGCATTTGCTTCACCCAATCCGTGTGTCAATCTCTTTGTTCCGACTTCCGTCACTCGTGAATACCACCCCAAGGTACTTGAACGTCTCCACCTGCTGCAGTGAATTTCCGTTCACGTGCAGAATCCACTGCCTGAGGCGTCTTGAGAAACACAATACCTCCACCTTTTAGTACTGATTTACGTTCCTGCTTGATCGCACGCAGCAGAAAAGCGATCAAATGCGTGCTGGCCCTCTTAAGAAGATTCACGCATGCAGTACCAATTCGCCAGCAAAACGCAGACGGTTCGTCCTGCAGTTCCCAGCAGTGACACCCTCGACGCGTCTGTGACTGTCTATCCCAGCTATGTCCAACTTGCGGCCCGCATGTTGCCCAATCGAAGGTTTTGTGCGGCCCAGTTTAGTTTTTTTTTGTAGTAAAAGTAGCCTATATACCGACAACCTGCCCCTATTTTGATAATCTTGAAATTGATATTTTTGATGCAGGTGGTCCTCAGTGCCACTTTATCACGTTTGTTACCATTGCAGTTTGGATTCGGACGCTTTCAGTATTAGCTTAAACTAGATTTAATATCCTGTGGTCAAAGTAAGCCATTCATTGTTCGGCCCTCATTAATACAGCATGTCATTCAATTTACGGCCCTGGTTAAGATAGTGACATAAATTTGACTCAGTAAGTCATTTGGGTTGGACATAGCTGGTCTATACAATTCATATATACCAGGGCTCTCCTAAATGTTTGGGAGAGGACCACATAAGCTTTGGCACAACAGTTCGAGGGCCGGACATCTTGCGTAACGTAATTTTTTCGGGATATGTTACATTCTACCAAATCAACACATATTACGTAAATATTTCATATTTTCATTACTGGCAAAATGCAGGGGCGTAACCAGGTTAGATAGCGCCCGAGGCAAGAAGCAAGTTTGGCGCACCTATCTTCGAAACTGAGTTCTTTCGGAAGCAAACGTACTGTATTGAAGAAAGTACTTGTGACATTGTTGGGGCTTTTCAACACCTCCGCAGTGATTTGGCGCCCCCATAGTGACTCGACGCCCGGGGAATTGCGCCCCTCTCGTTACACCCTTGGCTAAATGTGTTTTGCGGCCGGGTGAAATGGCTTCGCAGGTAAGATTTGGCCGGCGGGTCGTAGTTTGGAAAACCCTGATATAGACTATGAAGAGGAGTGGCGACAGCACACCACCATTGTCGGAGTCCAACGCCAACGCTGAACGGTTGTGATTTAACTCCGTCGACACGGACACAATCTTCTGAGCAGGAATACAGTTACCTGGCGGCCAGCATGAGGCACCCGTCAACACCATACTCCCGCAACACCCCTCAAAGCTTTTCACGAGGAACCCGGCCATATACATTCCCGATATCGACAAAACATGTGTATACGTCTTTGGGATGCTCCCAGGATTTCTCGAAAATTTGCTGGAGAGTGGAAATTTGTTCTGTAGTGCTACGACCGTTTACGAAAATCGCGGTGAGTATCATCCAGCTTTGGTTCCATTATTTTTGCGGCATCTTGGCATACACTCGTCCTTGGGAAGCTAAGCAAAGATATGTTCTAGCAGTTGGTTCATTCACTCCTGTCTACGTTTTTGTGTATGGGATGATCAGTTTGCCAATCTTTCGGTGACCTTTGAAAACGCCATGCCATATGACACACACGCGTCAGCCAAACCATCCAGCGTTCTAAGTTCCCAAAATTCACTATCAAACTTTTCGCAATTAGCTTCAAGCTCGGATTAAGCAGCGGCATCAGAGAGCTGTAAAGGTTTTCTGATCTCTATTGAAACCAAAAGACCCCATTTAGGTACAACCGTAAAATCACTGCATGGGTTCGATTCATAGTCGCACCAAGGACGATGTTCACAAGTCAAAGCTTGCTTGATCTCCCTAAAGCTTCTGGATGGCTAGCTAATTCTGTTAGAGGTTGTAGACTTAAAAATAGGTAGTTACGTCATTTTTATTTCGTAAAAAGATGCACAATTAACGCATAAAAACTCACCGTTTCATGTAAAACATGAAGTAGATTGAACTCTCTCTCGAATCAGAATCACAGACACAAATAATCCGGCAAGCAACCGTTTTTACAATCATCAAGTTTACTCTTTAAACTGTTCTTCAATTTAAGACCTTCCTACTAAAGTATCGTACTTCAAAGGGAAGGAGTGGCTTTTGGTGAACATGTTTTGAATGATTCTAATCGTGATGCAGGTTTCCAGTTTCAAAAGATTCTTGTTTTGGTTTCCGCAATCACCGTCACGTTTTGTAGATCATTCATTTAGTTGGTGTTACAAGTTTTTAAGTCAAAACAATGTTTGGTTTTGATTTAACTAGTTTGGAAATCGCAATTGTAAATTTTGTTTTACTTTGAGCGAGTCAATTTTAGTGTTCTGGGTGTCAGAAATTAATCCTGGACAATGCCAATTTATTGTATAGGTTGACAGAGATTACCCCAGACAATTGCCACTTGTGTTGACTAAAAAGAAGTCAGTGACATTGTTTTTAGTCTGAAGACTCAAGCTGTTGTGAACACCAATGCACCACTGGTGAACACAACATCACTCACAACCAAACCGTTCGAGCTTTAGTCTGGCTGCAAGGCAGAGTTTCGTTTTACTTCAAAGGTAAAACCAAATGGTTTAAGAAAGAAAGAGAAGGAGTTTTCTCACCGAAGTCGATAAGTGATCTGAACTTGACTACGAAAATCGGCTCTTTTATACACAAATTTTTAGGTGTTTTCCCTAAGAAATCACGCGTTGAGGGCGTGATCAACGCATGATCGGCGCATGACTAGTGTATGATCATTACATCATTAAAATGTCTCTTTACAATACTTAACCATAACGTCATTGTTCGTCAAGGTTGGCTTGTCTTCATTTTCAGCAGGCTGTTCGGAGCAGGGCTTGTGCTGCACGTTGGTTCCAGCCTTTTCCCAGGAGCTGGTAGTTCCTGCTCTTGTTGTTTGATGCTTGGACTCCGTTTATTTTGTCGTGTTAACACTTAACATGTAGTAGACCATTTTTTGTGTCTGCTACAGAGCTTATTGATGCACATTTCTGTTGAAGCTTTCTTCTGTGCAAAGTTAATTAAAACAAAATTTTCCCGCCTGAAAAACTTTGCTCAGTTCTGTCAGGTGAAGTGGAAATGTTGACAAAACGAAAGTACCATGTTGATATTTTTTGTTTTCATAAGTCGCAGTAAAACAACGCATATTGCATCATTTTTATTTTCTGACAGCTGCTTCACTGCAGCCCAAATTGCCAAAATCTCACTCCTAGCTCTCACTGTTGCCTCACTCGACAACCACCTTGCTTTGCATGCGCGCTGCAACTGTAGATCTTTTGTCTTCATTTTACAGTAGTCTGATGCATCGCCAGGCAAGCCGATCGCAACGGTGAAACAGTAAAACACTTCCATACTTGCATTAAAGTGCATTCGAACAACATGCTGTACAATATTACGGCAGTATAGTAACAGGTCGAAGCGAGGCGGTGTCCATCACAATCCACAGATACCATCCTTACAATTTTCGCTTCCAATTTCTGCACCAGAAAATTGCGTCGGCCTATAACATTGTAGCCGTCTGTTGCAATGGCCACGTTCAGGAAACATCCTTTCGTCAAATCGTTTTACTTCAATACAAGGCAAACCCATACCTTGGCTTTCAGAATTTAGGGTGTCACTGCAAAATTTTAAAAACGGCTTAAAAAGCACTGGTAGAATATTGCTCTGTGTATTGACACCGGATCCGGTACCAACTAGACACAAGCAATCCGACTCCTGTTTGAGTCCGGGTAAAAAAAGACAAGCAAAAATCAGTAACGTTTTTTCAGTGAACACAAAATCCAAATCCAGACAGGATCCGGCTACATGAAAAGAAAACCTCACTCTTGATCCTGCGGGAAGCAGCAGAAGTCCGGTTCCAAAAATCCAAAATCCGGTGCATGCACGCCTCTGATTAAGTGTTGCCAACAGTAGCCTACTTTCACTTTTAGTGATTTTGTCCCTAAACTGGAACTTTTGACCCTTTTTAGGGATTTCGGACAAGTATGAAAACGTCTGAAATGAACTATTTCAGTTTATTTTGCAAATCACATTTGGTTCTATGTTTGACGTTTATCATTTGCACCCCAATTTTATGCTCCACCACCCCAGATTTAGGGACTTTTAGGGGTTTTATGGTACTGTTTTGTGGTACTTTTTAGGGATTCTGGACACTGGAGTTGCATTTGTGAGAGCCCAGGGGCCTGGACCTGGTTGTGGTAGCCAACCTTGCGGTTTTCCCGCGAATTTCGGCTTGTTTCCTTGTGAACCGCGAAGTTGGTGGATGTTTTGGTACCCTGTAAAAGGCGAAGCTCCGTGAACAGCGGAGCTTGGTTGCGGAGGTTTGATGACGTAACCGGAGTCGCTAAAACCGATATTTTGGGTTGAGCAATGAGAACTAAACGTTAATGAAAATAATTTTATTGCAAAAGGTGATATTACACTTCGTTAAAAGAAGTCTGTTCTGAAGATTGACAACTCTTGCTTATCTGAGTTTTACAACGGTTCTGGAACAAAAAAATTGGTTTCAACAGTTGCGAATGTATAAAATTTTTGAACATCGCAAACATCCATGTATTAAGTGTTTGGGGGAAGCGCGTATTAATTTACAATAACAAAATATTTTTCCTTTGCTTTTTTTCTGTTTATTCCTTTTGCAACGCAACTTTTTTCCACACCGGTTACGTCATCAAACCTCCGCAACCAAGCACCGCTATTTACGGAGCTCCGCCTTTCACAGAGAAACGATTTTTGAAGCCTTGCGAGTTGCTTGTTTTTGGGCTTGTTTTGATTGGAGTTTGCTTACTTTTTTGGGCTTGTTTTGTGCAGATTTCTGTTTTGCGGATTGTTTCTTTTTAAACTTTTATGGCACTTTTGTTTGCTGTTTCAAATTTCTGCTAAAGGCAATATAGGCGTGTTTTTGTGAAAATTTCCTCATTTTGGGCTTGTTTTTTCGGATTTGCGTCGTTGCTTTTTGTTTTGATTTTCCTGCTGTTTTTTTGTTTTGTTGAATTTTGCTGACAAACGAATGTTAGGCTAGTTTTAGGGTTAAATTACCTAGTTTGGGCTTGTTTTTCAAATTTGTTGGATTTTGCAAAACAACTTGGTATCACTGCAGCAATTAGAATTAGTTACTTACATGCAGGTTTAGGTTTGGGACTGGGTGTCTTTTTGATTCCCCTCAAAAAATTGCTTTAGTTCCAATTATCGTGAACCACTACCATTGTATTCCAAATAAGGTGTACTGTATAGCGTTTGTATAGTGACTACAGAATGAATTAGGCTTTCAAGGCTTTCATTCATTCATTTTCATACCTGCTTTTTGATTTCTCCCAGGAGGTTCACCGGAGGATTCANATCTTAGTTTTCCAAATGAGTAGGCTATAAAATTATCTTTGATGAAAATGTAGGAAGGTTAAAACTCAGTTTTTCTNTTGTTGTAAACTAATGTAGTCTTTTTTTTCCTGTGCACATCCCATTCTTTTTGGCATGAAAGTACACTCCATATTTTTGCTGTTTAGCTTTCTTTTTCTTTTGCAACTCATTAATTTATTTTTTTTTTACTTTTCTTGCTTTTCTACTTTTATGTTTTGTTTAAACAGATTCTTAACCATACCAAGTTCCTGCAACTAGCCTAAATTCGATCCACTCATCTCTGTATCCACACATATTTCATTCCAATCAGCTCAATTCATTCTCACTCCACAAGACTAGCAACCTCTAACAACCTATTTTTACTTGGAGTTAACTCTTCCATAGGAAAATGTTCCCTTACCTTTGTTGGCCCAAAAGTGTGGTCTTCAATACCAAATGATATTAAATCTTCAACCACGTTTACCTTTAAATGGAAACTGAAGAAACACTTCCTACATGATAAAGATACACAATTATGAACCTTTGCAACATTTCACTTATCCAGAACCAAATTATGTAATTTGTAATTCTGCGTATTTTGTGTGTAGGTTACTTTTTGCATTTTTCTTCCCTGTGCACATCCCATTCTTTTCAGCATGAAAGCACACTCCATAGTTTTTTTTTTTTTTGCTTTGTGTTTTTCTTCTGTACCTCATTAATTAGTTTTTGTTACTTTTTTTCTTTTTATATTTTGTTTAAACATATTCTTAACCACACTAAGTTCCTTCAAATAAATTTGATCCACTCATCTGCGTACATAGGCATGCCCTTTCATCTGTCCATTTTCTTCTCCATGCTCTGTGTTTGGCTGTTTTCCTAATTCAAATTGTGCTTATTTCACTCAAATGTNGTTTTTCAACACTTCTCANACAGTAAAAAACTGAAAAACAGGGTTGGTTGACTAGATAACCGCTGTAGTCCTTCACCAATCCTATATGACACAAACAGCACCCCTCTTTGTTTACACTGATCAACCATTGCGTCATTGCATTTTCATTTGTTCTAATGTTCACTATTGTAGTTGGTTTGCTCAGTGCAATGGCTTCTTGTAGCGCTGAGTGTTCTTGTTTGTTGGCTGAGTCATATGAAACAATAAACCATTGTACATACTACAGTAGGCATTTGCTTTCATCTGATTATTGTATTCGCCATGTTCTGTTTGTTTCCCTAATTGTACTTATTTGATCTCCAACTGTTGTTCAACACTTTTCAAAAAGTGATAAACCGGGTTAGTTGACTAGATGACCGCCATGGTGATGGTCTTTCACCAATCCTGTATGACACAGTGCCCCTCTTTGTTTGCACTGATCAGCTACAGTATTATGCCATTATTGTTTCTACTTTCATTTGCTCTAAATGTTTGCTGATGGTTGATTTGCTTAGTGTAATGTTTTTTTATGGTGCTTCTGCTTGTTGGCTGAGTCACTGAAACAATAAACCATTAATCTAGTCAGGCTACCTTAGCCTGCAGTATTTCTTGCCCCCCAAAAAAAAAAAATGCAGCCTATACCCTACCTAGGTAAAGTGACTCCTGTACCTGCTGTGGTTGATCATTTTCTTTCTGAAAAGTTCAGTTGTTAATATCTATTAATCCTGAATCTTTGAAATGTGTGATGCTTGACATGTCTATGACACATTAAGTTAAAATCTTGAATCTTTGGCGTTTGCCGCATTAGGCCAAGACTAATATCTTGCCTTCAATATCCCTTGCAATAACTCTTCATGCATTGCTTGCCCACCATCAACTGTGTTATGAAAATGAATGTTGTGTAGTATATGATTTAACGTTTGTGTATTCTCGCTTCCTTTGTCACTGCTCTGAATTTTCTATTTGTCTTTTTTATGTTAGTACATTATTACTAGGCTATCCTGTAATTCAATACACATAAGTGTAACATCCATCATTAGGTTTAGCTTATGCACGATTACAAACGTTTTTGAGCCTGTGTTACATGAGCACATGGTAAACACATGTGCTTCTCAAGTCGAATATAAATATACTTTGTTTTTTATTTTACCCAACACATATTGCATTACTGTTTACTGTTGAACTAATCTGTGGCTTGCTTTGCCTCTTTTTTTAAATCAAAGCCTCAGCAGTTCCAACCAAGCGAAGTAGATCAAATTACAATGTTATAGCATCATCATAGACTATGCAATAGTCGAGATAGGTAACAATAAGTGAAGTAACACTGCACAAGGAGCCAACAAAACTTACAGCAAGCACGAACATTCAGAAGGCAATAGCTATGTATTAAAGGAAAGGTATGTTTTCGCAGAAATAAAGGTCAGTACACCAGAGGCTGATCCAGCCCGTAAGGTTAGGGGGGGCCGATTTCAGTAATATTTGGTAGTTAAGTCTTATAAAAGCTTTGCTGCTGTAAGAGAGATGAAGTGTACTTCACAACACCTATGTGTCAAAACAGTGGGTGGCAAAATGGCCTTAAACAGCAGATATTGTGTTTGGAATTGTACAAAATTATGGTGAATAAAGTTACTTAGTAGGTTTTAGGGAGGCCATCGCACTAATTGCCCCCCCCTGGATCCACCCTTGCAGTACACTGGGGACAACCAAAATCAGATTGAACCTTCACACAGGCCAATATGTTGGCAGTGTTCCCTTTGACCACAGCCAGGGACAGGCGCTGGTGGAACCACTGTCACTCCCTAGGTTCACCAGACATACGAACAAGTTACTTTGCGAGGCCACTCAAAAAAGAGAAACTGACATCAGTGGTTTCAATTGTGACTGGTTGAAAATTGTAATTGTTAATTAAGGAGGTCATCGTATTTTTACAGTTTTTCAACCTCAGCTTTTGTTCTTTGCTTCTTCAACCTCATTTAGCGATCCTATGTGCTCAGTGGGACATACATGCATCTGTGGTACTCGATTGTCTATGGTCCATGGGTAATTGTATTACTTCTTCAGGATTTGTTTGGTTTGCCCTTGCTACATGCCTTTGTTCTGTAATGTAGTGGTTGTTGTGTTGCTCTTTGCCCCTATTGCTACTGTTGCTTACTTCTCCTACGTATGTGCATGTTCACCTGTACATACCTCAACTCTTTTCCAGCTGTTTGCTCACCATCATATGTGTTATGTACATGATTATTGTGTATAATAATAGTAGTTTATTGCAGACTCATGGTTCATACAGACGCGATCACAGATAGACACAAGAGCACAAAAAATGGTTAGCCATGCAGTGGTGCATTACAGAATCGGTTTTGCACATGACCACCATGCAGACGAGCAAAACACTTTGACAGCACCACAACTATATTGTCAATCACAAAAGCACAAAAAATGGTTAGTCATGCAGTAGCTCATTTCAGAATCGATGTTTGCACATGACCAACATTGTGAGGAGCAAAATATTTCAACAGCACTTCTTGCTTTTTGTATGTTTGTTGTGTACACATTGCCCACACATTTTGTGTATGATTTAATATTTGTGTTTATTATATGTTGTTCACTTAAAATGTATCATTATTTCATTCATGTTTGTCATGAATCATGATCCCCTTTCATTTGTTATTATCAATTTTGGGGTATACTGCTTGCTTTTCCATTTTTTGTTTGCATACATTGTTTTTTACAGCATGGTATCATATTTTTGTTTTACTTTTTGTCTCTTAATTGCAACTGCTTGCTCGGTATTGGCTCTTATAAATGAGTTATTATATGGTTTGTTGCTGGTGTGTTGTCTTTGTGTTTGTTTCTTTTCATGTGCTTTTCAATATAAAGAAGCTTGTGTGTGGTGTGCTGACTGACAAGTGCATTGCATGTCTGTATACTACAGTACAGAAAGCTTTCAGAGTCTTACATGTTGGAAATTCTTTGAAAAATTATTACTATAACTATAATGAGCTGGGAAGCAAACTAGAAAAGAGGTAGCCTATTTTATTAGTCAAAATAGTAATGTATTTGTCATTTTGGATCTTGTTTGCTACATTAATTTCGTATGTTGCCCATTTTGCAATTGTTTATATTTAGAATATAATGATTTTTCTTTCAATATGACAACCTGCAGGTGTTATCTTCTGATTCAATGTGAAAATGTTCAAAAAATTTTCACTTGTGTGCTTGCCATAGAATCCAGACCAGCCCTACTAGAATTGAAAGACTTTTTCAACAAGTATTTGCACATGACAGATGACAATGGTGTGTGGCAGCTAAAATATATATATCTATCCGCATGCCATTCACGAGTTCCTCATGAAAGGCAGGAGATGCAGTGACACAAATTATTGCAAAATCGCCACATACAGTAAAATTTTATGGAAAAATTTGCTCCTGTTAAAATCATAATGCTCAGTTGCATTAGGGCACATCAAGGGAAGGGAATATTTTCTCTTTATCTTTTACTACAATTTTCTTAAAATAGGCTAACTTGAAGCCTGATGTTAAACATTGTTAGTGATGAACTTGTGCTGAAACTTGCTAAAATAAGGCGCCATATGTTTGGTTAAGTTTGCTGGAGCTATGGAACATGATCCTAATTCTAATCAGTTGCAAGCTGTAAATCAAGTTGCATTAAGTGCGCATATGTTCTGGCTACATTTCTGGTGTACTAGTTGGAAGCAGAAACTTGATATTGAGTATAACCTGCTGTTGTACTGTAGCTTGATTGGCCATTTCCGGTACATGAATACAGTAAACACTAGTGTATCCATATATCAAGCTTACTTCCAGACATTACCTAAGGAAATATGTAATGCTGACCAATAAGTGGATAAATTTGAACACACTGAAATAAAGCTTTCTGAAACCACATTTTTAGCAAATCAGCTGTTATGTAATCTTTGCTAAATGTAATAATGCAACTGAAAATTGTCGATGTTGCTTCTTCACACTTTTTGCTGTGACATGACAAGCGTTGCAGTTTTTTAACGGAATTTGATTAACATTCCTACCATATAATAAATTTTGTGAATGCAATTCTACTTTAAAAAGTTTTTATAGCATTGTGATTAAATTTTAGCAACTTGTTATGTTCTTGTGGCGATGGAGTGAATCATTTGCAAGTGCAACATTCCTGCTGAAATCATTGTACAAATCAGTTATGAATCTTCCTTCTGGTTTGTAAAACTTTCGTCTAGTTCTGTTTTCATGTAGAAATTTGTTTTAGGTACATGGTTTATTAATATACAAACTGTAGAAATAGTTGACCATTTGATAAAATCAACTATTTTTTAGAGGCTTGTTTGTTTGTTGATATAAGCAATAACCTAATGTTATGTTATTTTTCTGACAACATCAAAAGCACTGAAATCAAGCAAAAGGCAAAGTCTATTGCAACTCTGAGTGAAACTATTAAGAATAAATGTCAAATGGAGAATGCTGCTTGTGGTGTTGTGTTTTGCACTGCTATGGAATTTTGTTCATGGAGTCAGGTTCCAAGTGGTTTACAAGACTTCCTTAAGCTAGAATTTCATTTCGTGTGTAAATCACTACTGCGAAATGAATTGTATGTAATCACAACAGGGGTGGCCAAACCTGCTCTAGGTAATGGCCACATATTGTTAAGCCCAAGTTACAAAGAGCCGCAACCAAGTTACAAAGAGCCGCAACTAAAAACATTTATTTGCAGTCTAAGCTTCTGTGACATTATAATTCTTTTTGGAACGACTTGCAAAAGTAACACTGTATAGCATGCTAGCTACCACAGTACCACAATATTTCTACACTTCACAATAAAAATAAAATATGATAAACAAACATATATTTATCAGAAAGCTCAAAGAGCTGCATGCAAAGGTTCCAAGAGCCGCATGCAAAGGTTCCAAGAGCTGCATGCAAACGTTCGAAGAGCTGCATGTGGCTCGCTAGCAGTAGTTTGACCATCCCTGTTATATGATTTCAACATGTTATGGAATGTTTTTCACAGCAAGCTTTATGTTGCTACTAATATACACTGCTGCAGACATATCCAGATGTTTTGCATGAAAACATGTTACTTTACTGGCTGAGTCACTTGCTGTTTCTCAGTAGCGAATGGTTTCTAAAAACTGAAGTGGTATTTGGCGGCTTAGAAATAGTAATGCTTGTTTCGTTTTACCTTGTTGATTTTAGCATGACTAAGACTTGTAAGTAATTAGTCACCACTTGAGAAAGGTTTTTGCTCGGCAGCTGAGTCCTTTGATTAAAATAAACAGCATCCAGATATTTTCTGATTTTAGATCTACTATTGTTTTTGTGCGGTAACTCTTTTGTCGAAATGCAAGCTGTGCGAAAATTTACAGATCTGGTATATGAGCTTTTGATTGTTCCTAAAAAGCTTAAGATTTACGTTGCACAACTTACATGCTCCATGGAGCATAATTGCATGATATGACAAGCTGTTAGAAATGTATAAATAACTTGGCTAAGCATCCTGACTGCATATATTATGTGATATGAAAAAATGCTATATAGTAGTTTTCGTGCAAGTTTTGTGTTCAGTTCTTTTTTGTGCATATTGACTACCATCATTTTGAGTTATGGTGACTGCAGTCAAAAGCTGCTTCAAAAATATGGAAGTGTTTAAAAAATTTGCTACCACCTTAATTGAATGTCATGTGATTTTTGTTCAATTAATTTCATAAGTTAAAATTCTGGGCCTTTCACTGTGTCTTTCATGGAAGGAATAAAAATGTGTGTGCTAGTATCAAAGCCATTTTTTATGTTTCTGATGTTATTGCCAAAGATAAGGTGTTCTTTGTGCAAAATGAAGAAGTTGCCAACATATACATGTGTTTCTGTTTTTTGTCACTCAGCACAGAAAACAAGTGAAACAGTAGCTTGAACTTTGAGTTCAGATTTGTCAAAATATGTTGACTGGTAAAATTATATAGCTTTTAACGCTGGGTTAGATTTAACTAGTACACACTGATAGTGCCCATATAATAACATGGCTCAAAATAGAAACTTAAGATTGTTTGAAAACATCAGTAACTAGACCCATTGATTCCTTTTGAAAGGTCAAACTTTCTGACTCAGATTTGTTGTGAACATTACATTCAAATGATGAATTTCAAATTGTTCAATAACATTAGCATTTTGGTAAGTGTGTTGTTCTTGATTATTTACAATTGTGTGTCGCCGTTGCTAGTTGCATCACATTGCATTGTATGGTCTTGTGTTGCATTCTCGTGTTGACAGTCCAGCTGTCAGATTGAGTTAGTTGTTCACCTGTGCTGTTATGTTTTCGTTCTGACTCTGTTGTATACTTCTAGATAATTCAGTAGCTAATTTGTGTTACTGACAAGATGTGGATTTTAAGTTTATTGTCGTTTCATATGACTCACCTCTGAAGATTCGATATTCCTTTGAAGAATATTGTTTTAGAGCAAAGGTTACAAATCAAAGTGTCTGCTATTTCAGTTATTTTGCTTTGAATGTTGAAATTGTTCTGCCTTTGATTGAGTTAATCTGTGGCTGTGCCATTCCACTTTGCCTGCCATCATTTTTAAAACTAATGCTGACTTGCCATGTTTGAAGTTAAATTTGGGTTTTTGTTGAGGAATGTACAGAATTTGTGCTGGTATGCTATATGATTTCAATCAGTTATGGAATGTTTGCACTAAGATTCATGTTGCTACTAATACTGCACACGTGTCCAGGTGTTTTGCATGAAAACATGTCGCTTTACTGGTTGAGTCACTTGTTATTTCTCAGTAGCAAATGACTTCTAAAAATTGAAGCGGTGTTTTGCTTAGGAGTAGCAATACTTGTTTCGTTTTACCATATTGATTTTAGCATGACTAAGACTATTGTAAGTACATGTTGTTTATTAGTCACCAATCAAGAAGTTTTTGCTCGGCAGCTTAGTCTTTTGATTAAAATGCACAACATGCAGATTATTTTCTGATCTTAGAAATAGTATTGTTTTTGTGGATCAGCTCTTTCGTCAAAATACATGCTGTGTGCAAGTTATACAGATACAGTACTGTTAAGCTTTTGATTGTCTGTGAAAAGTCTTTGATTTACGTTGCACAACTCATGTGGTCTATGGTAGAGAGCGTGATTGCATTTGATGACAAGCTATCAGAAACGTTGAGATTAATACCCAATACCCATACTATGGTATATCCCTTTCTGGGTGGAAATTGTGATTTAGTTGATTTTTTGAAGTTGAGAAAAGTAGCTCTCTGTAAAGCATTTACCTCAATGATGAGCTTAGTAAGATTTCAATTTGCTAACATACACTGAGCTTCACATTTTAAACGTGGCGGTCAGGTTCACTGTTTTTGATTTATGCTTCTTTTTGTTAAATTAATACTAGCATATACAAATAAAATGGTTGAAAAATATGTTGCAGATTAAATTTGCATCAACATAGTATCAAAGCAAGCAGTAAGCAGCAAACAGTCCAGCAAATCTTATAAATCGATTCACTGTGAAATTATTTGTATGCAGATCTTATTTGCAAAGCACTTCTTGAAAAGTCACCCACATGTAATGTTTGCTCAAAGTCCATGCGAAAAATGCCATTTATCACTTAGTGACTTAAGCAGTAGGGGTGTTAGTGTAAGTTTTGTTTTCAGGAGTTCTTTGATTATAAATGTTGATTTCCATCATTTGAGTTATATACGGTGATCGCAGTCAAAAGCTGCTTAAAAAATCTGTTACCACCTTCATCCAGTGTCCTACGGTTGTTTGTTCAATCAATTTCATAAGTTCAAATTTCTGGGGCTTTCACTGTACCTTTCATGGAAGAAATCACAGTGTGTGTGTTACTATCAAAGCCATTCTTATATATTTCTGCTGTTGTTGACAATGCTGAAAATGTTTTTTTTTGTAAAGTGAAGAAGTTGCCAACGTGTTTTTTTCTGTTTTTTGTTATTCAGCAAATAATTCAGCAAGTGAAACAGTAGCTTGAACTTTGAGTTCAGATTTATCAAAATATGTTTACTGGTAAAATTCTACAGCATTTAACGCTGGGTGAGAATAACTAGCTTGTAAGCACTGCTAGTGCCCATACAATCAGCATGGCTCGAAATGGAAATTTGATATTCACGGAAAATGTCAGTAACTAGACCCACTGCTTCCTTTTGAAAGGCTCTTTGACTCAAGCTTGTTCCAGAAACGGTGTATTTTTTTATGATTAGCCTTATTTTTGCTTGAATGTTTCAGTTTTTGAAGTGGTTTGTGTGTAGCTGTTATATGATTAATATTGTGCATCTATGTGGTTGCCTGGCTGTTTCACTGAGTTGTGTTATTACTGCACCTTACTTGTAGTTAATTTTTGAAGCTAATGAAATTGTTCGTTGTTCGTGAGTTCATACCACTTGTACAATACCACCAATGCTGTAAATTTGTAGGACAAAAATCTGTAGTTTGTCAGATGCAGGTTTTTCAATAATCTTTTTGTTAATCATGCTCTGACTTTCGTGCCCAATGCTACACACATTGTGGAATGCTTATGATATTTTGCTAAGCAAGCAAAAGCCTGATATTTATAAAATGGTATCTGGAAAAAGACTAATAAAATGTTTGAAATTTGCTGAGAGTTGTTTGGAATCGGTCTTGTTATGTAAGATGGTTGAAATGAGATACCAGTTAATGTATCCCAACCGCATGCTAAGTTGTGAAATTCTTGATTAAGAAAGACTGCTTAAAAATGCTGGTTACTGCAACTGCACAAGATATCACTTATTCATGTCTGGAACTTAACTTTTTTGCTCTCAACCAAATGGTCAAATTTAGATTGCAGTAAGCTCACATTATTATCAGTGTATTACATGTGGGAAGACATTTTGATATGTTTCCAAACTGAACTCAAGGTTTGTCTGCTAATATTTTGGCCATTGTAACGAATCCATCTGTTCTAGTCTCCTATCTTCTGTAGATCACGTAGTAAAGTGAACATCACCCACATGTTCTTGCCACTCGCAATGCTTGTATAACAGCATTAGTGATTGCAAGGTGTTTTAAAAATAGGCTGTAAATACTCAAAAACAGTGAAACATTTGGTGCGTTTCCAAATGGGACCACTTGTTTTGTTTGTGTTTACCTGCATGCTTCTGGACAAATTCATTTAAAGCTCACTCTTAAACTTCAATATGAGGCAAACATTTTTTTAGAAACTCATCATATTAGTTGCATTACTTTCAAACGAATGCTGAACTTGACTTTGTTATTTTTATATGTAGACAAACAAATTTTAGTTTTTGCCAGTATGCGCACTTGGCTCTTTTGCTTAGGCTTATGCTGTTATGAATAATTATAACAAGAGGGACGGAAAAACAACTTGCCATGAAATTATGCACTAAAAATAATCCAACCTTTTGGGAGAAAAACTTGAATATAAGATTTTTGTTATTTTTGGCTGTGTGTAATTTAATTTTGTAGTAGCCTCTGGAGGTTTTACCTTTAATCCAACCAAGTTCAGAATTAAAAAAAGTATGTGTGATGTAAAAACTACCGTTTGCTACATAGCACCTAGTTTTTCCACTGGTTGTTGTTCTGCTAGATTGATCTAAACGTTTCTAAGTGTCGATGGCATTTTGGTCCACATTTGGACATGTTGTATAAAAACAATAATAAACTCATACCTCCCGTTTCTCCAAGCATTCGGATTGTTTTCCCTGTGTGGCTAACCATATATATGATGCTGCTGAAATTGCTTCAATTTAAATGAAGTCGTTCGATTTTCTTTTTTTCAGTTACCGTGCTTTGTTGTAGATGAAATTAAGGAAGTTCTGATAGTAGCTAGCTGAAATGGGCTTTGAAGTTTACATCTGCTGAAGTGAGGGATTTATCAATGCCATTAGCAGGTTGAGCAGACAAAAGTAAACTTTACATGATTTTAAAAAATGCATTAAATGAGTGACTGAAGATAATTTTCCTGAACTAATGATGTTTTATGTCATCTACCTTGTGCGATAATTCAGAAGTCACCATAAATTGAATTTGTGTGGTTATTCAAAATATAAGAAAATTGAACATTGCCAGTAATTATGTGACTGTGAAAAAGAATGCTAACATTTAGTGTACAAATAACTTCATTCCCTGCAAACTACGAGGAACTTGTTTTTGAGCAAAGAGAGAGATGCAGCTTGTGGTAATGTCTTCATCAGCGAGTAAGCCTGCAGGGAATAACAGCATCAGCATTTGTTTCGCGCCACTGCCTCAGGCAAGTGATGGTCTGTCACTGTAGGAGTTTTAGAAATTGCTAACATGTGACTTTATATGTCGTCAATCAACAGCCCAGCGTTAACAGCGCAACCGTATTGTGTTTTTCTAGAATGGTTGCAAAGGTAGCATTTTGAAAGTAGTTTGCTGTGCGCTCTGACAACTGCTTGCTACTTGACAACATTCAGTCTGCTCGCATTGCTGCTTCTGAAAACAGGTAAGCGAAATCGTTGATTTTCTAGTACAGTAGAACTAGTTCCGCCTGAGTTAACGCTTTTTGTGAGCGTGGCCGATGCTGTTGATGATTTTGCTTTGTTCGATTTAACTTACTTTTACTGTCACTGCCGTGGGATAACTAGTAATAAACATTAGTGAAGATATGTAGAGTAAAGCAACCCACCTTGAAGCTTGGAGACATAACAAAGCAAACCGCTACATGTGTCAGCGGCGTTGTACAAACGCGCGGATTGTCACATGCTATGATATTGCAACAGCATTTGAGCTGCGCAAGCGCTTGCTCAAAGCAGATTTTTCATTTCAGTCAGTAAATGGATTTTTCACGATCACATTTAGTTTGTAAACAGTAGGGTTAGATGCTTTGGTTTTGTTTTCCGTTGATTTGGTGGCTTCTTGGTCTGAAGTGAACTTAGTGTATGATTTGGGCGTTTTGCTAGTGTAGAATAGATTTTCTCTCTTTCTCTCTGACTGCAACCGTAGTAGAACAACTTTCGACCTGACCTGGAATTGGCGTCGGTGCATGGATTCAAAGTTATTAGGCACTGATAAAGGTAGAGAGGATCGTAATATCGCCTAAAGCTTCAGAAAAGTTTACAATGCTTGTTCTGCAAGTTTGCGTTTTTCTGACGAATTATTATAAAACTTCTGAGAAGCAGTGTTTTCTAAAGATGGCAGTCGGGTGCTTCTTCACTGTGCATTTCATAATAAACCATAATCCCTATGATTAATTCACATGAAAAATTTTTGTTAAAAAGTACTGATGACTGAGTAGCCAAAAGCGCATTGTCTAACTGCGCTGCATTATCGGTTCATGTAGAAGTAGGCTCGTAACCGAAGTACTGTAGTAGAGGTGTGTTCGTGTAAGCCATGTAGCATCTGAGCAAGCTTGTTCTGTTACTGTAAAAGTGTAAAGGTTGTACTGAATCGCCAGATAGTAATGCTTCAACACTTTGGTTACGCAAATGTTGACAGTATGCGATTTTTCCTTTAAAAAAAGTCAAACAAACCGTTGACATAAGTTCTCTCTGAACACCCACCTGGTCTGGCGGAACTGAATTACTTCAAGGCCGAATCCAAACAAAGAATAAAAACAAACGATTGAAACATTTGCAGCAGCTTTAAAACAATGGTGGAAAGTTTTTCTACCATTTCATCCTTTGCTTGATCGTGAATCGCGTGGTGAATGCCATCGATCAGGTAATGTTTTTGTGAAAGCCTGCCCTCAACTGGGCTGTGAAAGTTTTTTTTGCAACGGAGGCATTTTTTCCAGGACTTGCCGTTAGGGGGCGATATAAAGACAACAATGGCGTCTTGTGTCAAATCGCACCATTTCGGTGTGATTTTCTTAGCGTTTTGAAAAGAGTTGCACAGTTTGCCACCGCCATTTAGTTTCATTTTGTGTAATTTTTATTGGTTGTGTGGCCTCTAATATATTTCATTTATTTGATGTTGGAACTAAATAAAGCTGAATGATATGACTTGCTCGCCCGTGGCATATTAGCTGAAGTTTAATGTCCGTTTATTATCATTGGCGCCAGACCAGAAACGATAGTCTTCTCTCATCTACATTGACAGAACATAGTTGACTTTGCTCAAAATTGAAGTGTATCCCAAACGTTTTTTCTTTATCGAAGCACCTATTTTTACTGGCAATATTTGTGCTTCATAAACCGATGAAATAAACCGCTTTTTTGCAGCTTTCCCTAACATAACCATTACCATTTGTATATTCCTGCCACACTGCCTTTTTTTGTGTCTTCGGTGGATAGCACGAAGGTGGTGTTATATTTGATTTATAGCCGTGCTTCTCAACCTTTTGGCCCATAGACCTCTTTAAAAATGTCCGATGGACCACTTCGCTATGCTGACACCTCATGAACAAGTAGTCGAAGCTGTATTGCACATACACATAGGTCAGTGAACTCAGGGCATATTCAGTCAAGGATTTATGGAACTCTTTGTGGACCACTAGAAATTCCAGTCAGACCACTGGTGGCCCACCTGGGCGACGTCGAGAATCACTGATTTATAGGGAATGAAGCAAATATGCACGGTTGGCGGAAATGCGCACGATGTATGCAAACCAACTTCTACACGTTAGCAACTACTTGTGTGGCTTCGGTAAAACGTTATTAAAACCATTTTGATTTCTATTAAAACATTTAATGCAATAATTTCATGCTTTAGTTTGCTTGTGCACTCCAGTTGACTCAAGATTTGTGTTGTGATCAGGATGATGCCCAGCGTGAATAGTTGCTTTTTTGTTTGTAGTATTACTTTTTTTCACGACGTGACAGGAATGAAAGTAGTGTGCATTAGGCATGTCCCTAACTCTCTGGGCTAGTCTCAAGTCTAGGAAAACTAGGTATGTGAAAATGCGGTTAGTACAGTTAAGACCCTAATCACCTTTGCACTGTTTTGCTTGTTTTTGTTGTGCACTTTTACATATACTTCCAGAATAGTTCCCTTTGACATTGCCCTGTGAAGTATTTGCTTTTCCTCAATGTAATGTACGCACGCTTTTGATGGCAAAGCTCTTTACGACATTACCAAGGCTTGCAGAAAAGCATGCTGGTGTTTGCGATCAATAAATTGCGGAACAGTTACAGGCTGCTACAAACGCTATGGAGGCCGACCTACTGGTTTGTGTAAAAGCGGTGTTGCCTATCACTTTGTTGAGTCACTGCAAGTTTTACTGTAATTAAAATTTTAGCAAACTGGCAACGAGCGGTGTCGTAGACTTCAGCTTAAAATTATGCTTGTTGCCATCGTAGACCCCAACGCGCCCATTGTGAGTTCACGACCTTTATGGTAGAATTTTGAGAGCTTTTTGAAAAAACTTGATATTGTGCGGTAATCGTTGTTAAATCATATGCTTTTTGGACAAACGTTTTCTGTTCAGTTATCGCGAGCTAGTGTTTTGAATCACGTGTGTGAACTAAATCGAAGTGTTTCTGAAATTGTTTTAAGTTCGTGTTTCCCAGCGTATATACCACAGTCAGAAAAAGTAGCTGAATCACAACATCTGTTGCGAAAATCGACCAAAATTTCGTAATTCAAACAAGAATTACCATTGGATTAAGCTTAACACTTTAACTATTTGTATAGCTAGTTGGTTATTTTGAAATAGGAAAAAAATGAGTGACTTGGATATGATGCAAATGCGGTTTATTGCTTGCTTGTTTCCGTAAATAATTTTACTTCTGAATTAGGGTCTTGCTATTGCATGTTTTTTTTAAACGTTTATGACGGCTTGCCACAAGATATTGTGCTTGTCACCAGGCCTTTGAGTTGACTTCAGGTTTCTCCGGTCTCCGCATTCGTGCACTCGCCAGCAACTTATAAAATACTGAGCTTGCGATCGTATCCACAACTGTAATTGTGCAACGCATCCGTGATTTTTCGCTGAGATCTTCCGGTCATTTATCTCAAAATATTGTTTAAACTCGCCGTAGCAGTGTTCACATGTCCATATTTTCGGATGTTATGACCGATTTGACTACTTAATTTTTTTCAGCCTCAAAAAAAATTTGGCCTATGACCGAAAAAAATACCTAGCAATGCATTGTAACTAAGAGTACGTGGCATAAGCTGCTCTGGATGTTCCTTGGCCGTGAAAACAGCGCCTAGCTTTAGCATCAGCGAATATCCAGTAGCCGCTGTTTTGGGAAGACATACAAATGACACTGTAATCAGTTGCCCGTTTGTGGGACTGGACAGGCAATTAAGTTAAGCGCAGTTGGTGACCTGTCTACTCTGGTGCGATTTCAAGCCCTCTTTTCTTCCGATAATCCCACTGTTGTTTTTCTCTCAACCCTGTACTTCACAGATCGTTGGCGGCTCAGCGCGATGCTGACTCCGCCTTTTTCATCGCATAAATAAGCGATCCCGGTAATCCATCACAGCTTGGGCTGCGCCGTCAATCGTTTCTTCCGCCATCGCCAACATTTTACTTTTGCTTAGAAAGACGGATGTCGTCTTCAAGTTTGGCTTCTGCCCAAACTTCGACGAACTGAGTTCGCTGGAAACTGCAGGTTTCGACGTCTCTGTGCTCGACTAGCGACACGCGGTGAGGCGTTTATCGCTGCTTCACGATGAGATTTTAACTGCCACACGCAGACAAACAGCTGGATTTGTGAGATAAAGAAGTTTTTGACGAGCCCATCACGCGTCGCATCGTTCACAATGTGCAGATTGCTATTTGTTTTTGCCTACTTATGTCAGCCTAAGCACATGAAAACGCGACTAAATAGTCCACTTTCAAAGCTTCTGGCAAGTGCTGGCAATTTAGCGCTACTTTGGCGGTCGTCGATTTTGATATCAACTTTTCATGGAAGTCAATGCTTCGGCGCGGACACGGCTGCATGGTTTAGTGTTGCTTTTGTGCTCCATAATTTTATTTGCGGTTTTACCATCTGAGAAGTTGACGGGTAAGATCACAGTTCTGTCGAACAGAGCGATAGATCTAGGCACTTGTAAAGAAATTTCTGTCCAGATTTACTTTTAAAAGATTATTTCATCTGCCAGGTCTATCCACTTGCTATAGGCTGTTGGACGATCTCTCCAGCGTGCTGTGTCTTTTTCCTTATGCCGAAGTTAATTATTAATTAATGCCGAAATCTATTACTTTTTCGTAATATGCGAATGGCATCCACGTTTTAATGCTGTTGAGACTTGAGCGAACAAGAAAAAAAAGTACGACTTCAATTTTATTCCGATCTAAACAAAAAGCCTTTTTTGAATTGCTGAGACGCTATGACAAGCGTGGGTTTCCCGATAGTTAACGAAGACGCAAACCAACACCTGCCGAAAGCTTGTTTGCCATGAATTTGCTCATTTGAACCGTATATTTTGGCTGCTGACTCCTTATTTCTGTCAAGTTTCGCAAATGTGACATTTGACTGAAACCTGCCAAAACAACGAAACGATTACATTTAAACGGTAAAAAATGAAATCCTCCTTCACACCAGGCTGGGATGTTTACCAGCGAGAAAATATTTTGGCCCTAAAACGCATTGTGTAATGCATGGCGACGTAGTTCACGAAGAAATAACGCTGCATTGAAGTGTACGAAAGTGTACGAGTACGTCAGGTGTTCTATGGACGGTCGTGAATAATAACAGGGTATAAGCAGCAAGCCAAAGAAGCAAAGAAAAACTTATTAGATTGCCAGAAAACGTTTAGCTCACGAAAACAACCAACAACACTGAGCACCTGGGTAATGTAATTAATGAAGCATGCGCTACTACGAATAGGTTGTCTTGTTAATCCAGCTTGGTTTAGCAGAGCTTGTCCAGGAGCCGTAACTGTTGCAGTTACGAACATTAGAGCTCAAGCTAAAAGAGATTGAAACCAGACTGGCCCAAGCAAACATTAGCCAATGCTCTTATTATGGTGAATAATTTAAATCTAGTATATTTACGTCAACATTTGCCTACGTCAAGTTCCCTCGCTTTTTGGTGCATCCATTCTTTCCTAGTAGTCCACTTTATTGCGAGAGGTTTGCAAACTTTCTAAAAGCAACAGTGACACTCGACTATGATGACCTTGCAGTAAACCGCGGTTATTTCCCTTTCGAGACCGGGAAATGTGAAACCCGTACGTAGATCTGCTCATTAAGCAGTGCATTGCATCGGGATGAGCAAGTGTTGGTCACACCTGAACGTAGCTCACAACCTTGAACGTCCCTAGTTTTGATCAGCAACTCGATTTTTCTGAATTCAATTTGTTTCTGGTTGTTCGTTCACAAACATGTACTATAAAATATTCCAAGCGATTTCTTGCGGGTTGTGTGTGGTTGGCTGCTCAAATCAGCATAGTTAAAATTACTCTCCCTATTTTTTGCTCATGACATCACGGAAGAAGATCCAAGGTGACTTCAAGTGGCGAACCCAGCGTGTCCAAACAGTTCGTCGATGTCACTTACTCTTGCTTGAATGTTAGTTATCTAATTTACCTCGCATCTGCGTCGTTAATTGTCTTAGGTGAGGTCGGCGTGCCGCTTATGTATCACTGAATCCTCCAGCACTTCACATTTTGCAAACACTCTTGCCGCTAAGCCAATCCACTCCTTTCAGGCTTGAAAAGTTGCACGTTCATTTACGGGCGTGATTTTTCTTTGGAAGTAACGCTGGTCGTAAAGTTTACGAGCCCTGTGCTGACAGGAAAGTACGTTGTCGTGACCAGGAGGTAAAGAAAGTTAGCAATGTCAATAGACAGGATGATCCAGAGGATTTAGACCCTCTGGAATTTCTCTTTCTCGCTCCAAGAACGTCTTGTTGCTTCTTTCCTTGCTCTTAAGCACTTGCTTATCCAAACCAGACCCTCCCCTCTTAAGTCGAAAATCTGGACAAACAAAAATTCGGCAATATGCGAGGCCGACCGCCATATTCATTTAATCCCTGGTCAAACAGCCACGCGGCTTTCGATGGTTTGGTCCAGAGATTTTGGTCGTATTGTAGCTCACGTGGCAGTTTGCATTGACACAGAGTGAAGGATGGATATTTCTACTGTAGTTAGTATCGTGGGCGAAGAGTGTTTGTTCGCAGATAGATCGATAGCAGTGCGCCGCAAAAACACGTGCAAATAAGAAGCGCAGCGTGAAGGATGGTGTGCAGTGAAAAATAGTCTGTATGTGCAGTCTTGTGCTGGTGAAAAAGTTCAGTTGGACGAGCCACTGCATGGCATGGGCTGATGTTGGCAGGATGAGAACGTCCAGGTTGCTGGCGTTTTAGTGCATAACACGCGAAAATGCATTGCATCAAATGTGTGTTAGTCGGAGCTCGACGCAAGGGTCAAGCAGAAATCAATGTTTGAAGTTACGAATGCAGATAAAAGCACCAGCGATAATATTTGAACATTTCAGCTTTCACTTACGGAGAATAGAATCACTTACAACAAATTAATCTGCAGTGACCGACCCAATGAGTCGCGTGATCTTGACTTCAACAACATTGTAGAATAAACAAACAGGTGATGTACGGGCCATCCAAAGCTTGGCAAGTTCATTTTCAAACTAGACAAGAATTTAATGAAGGGCACAGTTTTTTGCATTGTGTTGACGAAAAGAGGAATTACAGTTTACATTTTGAACCATGCTCTTGTTGTTTGAAACATGAATATGCAATTGCAATGCAGATTATTACAGAAACAGTGTGAATGAAAGAAGAGAGCGTGCGGGGGAAATGCGAGAGCTGTTTCATTGGTGTCTGTACGAAGGCTGCAAATGTCTTTGCAGAAAAATCTAAAAAGCCTGATCTGACAGCTGATCACTGATCTAGCTGCTGCGAAAAGCTGATCTTGACCAGCCGTTTCTAACACCGCAGCGCTGCTTTAAGTAGCGTCTCTCTGAGTATACCTGTTGGAGCCTACAGCGGGTATCCGCCCTGAATTCGTCTTCCGTCGATGACCGTCAGCTTTGAAGTTTACTTCCTGCTTTTTTCTCAGCCAGGGTTTAACTAAAGTTGCCGAATTTCTTGCCGTATAGTAGAATAACTGTTCTTGGACCTACCGCGTTCGAAGCTCGCATCGTGCGCTGCGTTGACCGCTGGACGCATCGCTGCAAAAATGAATCTTGACGTCTTAAACCACGTGACTCCAATCAAAAAAGAGTCACCGCGCGATTATCGCGTTGATCCCACAGTCGACGGCGGCTACTTCAGTCTCGAAAATCATTCCGAAGATCTCGGCGGTGCCGCTCGCGATCGGTTCAAGTCTTCTGGGTTTACCGCAGCGCGTCCGCACTGCGGCCAAGCTCGTTTGTCTTGCTCAAGCCTAATGAGCAGCTGTGTGCCGTCGGTACCGCTCCGGAGACCCCTATTTCCCTTCTGCAAAAGAAAGGCCGCCGACACTCAAACTCTGCCTCTCTCCGCCAGCAGCGCCCGTAACAGTTACTCTTGGCAACACACGCGTGAGTAGGGAACAACCATGCTTGTTTCTCGCAGACGTGATATCTGCTGTTTGCTCATTCGTCAGATTTCTAAGTTATTCAAGAACAATTGTTTATGATTGGATCGGCATTCGAATGCTAGATAAGATAAAACTTGTGAAATTTATGTGCGTAGATAGTGTTTCACATTTTCTGAAGAGTGGGTTTGTTGAAAAGTTAGGTGCTTTCCCGCTGTTGGGGTGCTTTTAACGCCAAAGCCCACCTGTCTACAAAATCGAACAGTCTGCCAAGCCATTTCCATTGATGTTAACCATAGCAGTGCACCGTACCCAGTGGCAGCTTTACATTGCTGTAGCAAAAATCCGTTTGATCCCCGATCTGATCAAAATCGCCACCAATGGCTTCACTACTATTGTCTATCCCGTCATTGACGATGATACTCAACACTGCGCAAGAAATAATGTTGTGTCGCTACTGGCTTTAAGGCTATTAACACATTCCAGAGGCGCGAATTAACGCATCGAACTGGACCCATGCTCAGCCTCAGCTGGGATTTGACATTGTTTTTCAGAGTATGTGTTTGCACTCATAATCCTTTTTTGCAAATATTTTAGAAAAGCCGGATTCGTCAGCTATGCAGAACGGGAGCCGCAACAGACAGCCTGACTCAATGGACTTCTTCAACAGCGTCTGGTCGCATGTCGTCACTCCGTAAGTACATTTGAGTAATTTTGTCAGTCAGAAGTGCCGAATGGCCGTTGCGATCTGGGTTCGTTGAACAGTGTTGTAGCTGTGTTCAGTGGAAGAGTTACACTTGTG
>JGI24159J19872_10000996_pt1 | contig 29372 bp, 22 predicted proteins | sample Ectturendosymbi4_FD_19872 | JGI IMG/M metagenome (IMG submission 19872)
AAAAAAACAATTGATTTAATCCAAAAATTCAACCTTTACCTAACTATGAGGGACAAGGGATTCTCTTGACATACTATCTAAGTGTCTGCTTGTCATTGAACTTCGTTTTGACGCGATTTTATACGCTAAATTGGGTAACGAAAATTCTGATGCGGGCCATATCAAATGTTCACGGGGGCCGCAGGTTCCCCACCCCTGCTTTATATAATCGAAGATTAAAAGCCTAATCTTCCTATTCAAACATCTCGCGGAGAAACTCTTAGTTTTAGCTTCAATTTTCGGGTAAACTCCAAACGAGATACAATTTTCAATTTCTGTACAGCTTTACTGAAGCAACCAGGCAAGAGCTAGAAATCTAAATTAAGTCCTGGTGGGATTACAAAAAGATTCAGTACTTTCGGTCCATCTTTTAACTTCGAGCCGTCTTCTACGCATTTCCTTAACTTTTAAACTTTTCGCTCAGCTATATGTTATGGTGGCATTCACCTCTCGTCCATATTAGATGGAGGAGCGCATTTGCTCGGTTTTGGTTAATGTCGCATCCTCGTCACGTTTCTTACTTTAACGCCTAATGATTCAGTTATTGATTTTGATGAGGATGTCAATGCTGTTCGTGAAATGTCGGACATGAACTCATTTAAGATTGTTTTTTGCGTTACTGTTTGTTTGGTATATGTTATTTTTTACAAAAGGCGATTCACAAAAATCACGCACGTTTCCTAACAAAACGAAAGTTGTAAAGAGGACTTTTTATTCGCAATACGTTTTCTTCATCTCTGCTACAACGCCGGAAATCAGAAGCCATCATGACAAACATCGAAATTGTATTTTTTGCAGCAAACACGATTATCATGGCAAACAAAGATTCATGGTTTTTGAAAAGATGGTACCAAGAATACCAAGACTTCAACAATACCAGGTTCGCGGCTAATGAATGTTAGATTTAGAAGGTTTAAAAATACGTCGGTCTCTTGGATCCACCGCGCCTAAGTCTAATTGAATCAGTAAAAGCTGCTCCAGAGCTGTAGTCAGCTGTTGGTCGCACGGTTAACAGCGATCACGCAAAGTTGTCGCTCTGCGATCCAGTCATTACTTCCTTGAACTTTAAAAACTTTGGCTACAGTCAGTAGGGAATAAAAGGACATGTTTGCAGCTTGTTTTTGTCATGTTTTAACAAATTTAGAGATCATACGATGAGACGGTTTAGTTTAATTTTTACACGGTGGTACTAGCCATGAAATGACTAAACACGTCTCGCGTTTGCGCGTGAAAGCATTGCCTCGTTTTTTTCAGCACAAAACCTTCCAATAATTCAGTTACGCAGGGCCGCAGGCCGCATTAGAGGCTGTAAAGTAGACATGCACACTTCCGCCATTAGGAGTTTGCGTTTGATAAACGAAGTTTATGCTTTTCTGCACATTTTTGACGAACTTTGTACGTACCGCGTTCCCATCATATTCAGTAACTCTTGTTGTTTGTAACTACTTGTAACAAGTCTTTTGTTGGGCTTGCCCAGTCTTCCCTGGTGAGGAGCAGAGTGTTCGACACCAAGTGTTGAAAAGTGGCTCGTGGTTCGGTCCTTAACTTTATTCGTACAATATCACTGGTCAAAATATATTCTTTGTTTGAATGCAGAGAAATAAGCTTTGGTGTTTATGACACGATGTGTATCAAGAACTAAACGTTGTAACTAACATTGACGAAGTAGTTTATACTGCAAAGCAGAGATGACCTCAATATAAGCGACATTGTCGAAAAAGCTCGTTAAGAAAGTAGAGAAGGCAATTGGGTATCAGCCGCTCGACCACGTTCAAGTTAAAAGTTTCAGCTTGGAGTCTCGTGTGGCCACGTCCATTTCTGTAAAATGACCTTTTTCTTGAGTACGACAAATTACGTATTCTTCAGGACTTTTAGAAGTACACCTGTTCTTGTTTCAATGTTTGTTTGTCGACATCATGATTATTCTTGATCATGTTCAACTTGCGAACATAGTCTACCTTACATGTGTAAAGCAACTACGTTGTGATTATTGTCTTTTTTATTGTTCATCACCTGCAACAGGTGGAGTGAACATTCATGCTTTGTTTCGTGGTGTCTATGGCGACTTTTTCCGAAAACAATTCACGTCGTTAAAGAAAAAATGCTGCGACCAAACTGGGAAGAGGTTTCGTACCTCTATCGTGAGCTCTGGGATTGGACAAAAAACTACTCGGTTCATCTCTACTCAAGGTAATGTGCTTTATACTAACGCAAAAGTCATCAAGCGAATGTTGCAATTCGAGTGATGTGAACGGCTACCGGTACATCGGACTGGTGTGCTGCTGGCACACTTTATGATGGGTAGTTTATACATTTTAAAATGCCGCTCTGCGTATTCCAATCAATTCTTTAAAGCAGCTTTTATCTCTGCCCGGTGCTTGTTTGTAGATTTGATTTAGGGCAACCAATTTTTGACCTAAGAACTTAAAATTTTGACTTTATAATTTACAAATTTTGACTTTATTTTGACCAATAAATTTTCTGGGTTTGCAAGTTCAGCTTTAGGTGTTGAGGTCAACCCAGAAGCATATTCATGCGCTCTATGCTTCGAAATTAAAGAAATGGTTGTTAAACTTTGGGGATGATATGTTGATAATTAGATTAATAACTACACTAGAGTCAAACCTGAGAACATCATAAAGTTGAAATACTATATGCATAATGGATTGAGCATTTACCCAACCAAGTACTGTAAGACCACGTTTCTTGCTTTACCACCCTTATCCTACATAGTATTCCATCGTCCAGTGGTAGGCAAAACAACATTATTATCTCAAGAATCCCATCCACCCCACTACTATCGTAGAATTGCAACAAAACGTGCGAGAGCATATCAGTATCTCTCGTTGTAGTTTCAAGAAAATATTGATAAAGAGAAAAAACTGCGCAGCAAGAAAAGTTTGACCTAACGATACATTTTTTCCTAATGATGAATTTCGACTTTTTTGACCTAATAACTTGGGATTCCCTTATGGTATGAGCGTGAAATGTGGTTTGTGGACGTTTCATAAGCTATAAAAAAGGCAGAAAATTTTTGACTTTATTGACTTTTGGTTGCCCTATTTATTACATTTACAGATGGTACAGTAACACCAATTAAATGTCACTGTTAAAGATTTCTCCTACTTTTAATATCAGCTTCTTGAGAACAGGGTATTACCTCAGCAGATGTGTACGAATTGCTCCGTTCCAACTAAAAATTTCTCTTTAAGACCTGCCAAACATTTTGAGACATATATCAAATGAGCCAAGACATGTTTTTCCTCACCACTTCCTGTATACTTTTGTATTTGCAAGCGGCCAGTCTGTTTTTTTTCAGCAAAGTGTAAACCGTGATTAGATATATACTGAATAGTTGTCCCTATATGATGCTGAGTGCTGCATAGTAGATACTTGCATTCACTAACTAGTCGATGGCTTTTGTTTAAGTTGGGCTATCTTGACACAACAAGAAAAAGGGGAGACACGCCAAGTTGTGAATTGCTCAGCAGTGTCGTGTCTACAGGTTAGAGCCGCAGGGGAAAACATAGCCGAAAAGGGCCCACTGGTCAACACTTAGAAAAAACGTGAGAAATAATGGTGAATCCAGATGTGGATTGTTATACGAAAACCTTAAATTTCCGGAAAAAAACTCCGAAAAATGCAAAAAACAACAACCTGCTGAAGACCAAAAGAATACTGAAACAGAAATATTATCTAAGTGGGGGCCCGGTTTTTACATTTAGCTTGCCATGGGGACGATTCACCCATCTGCTCCCCAATAGTTACGCCACTGTTGCTCAGCAATCAAAACAGACACTCCGAGGTTAACAACGTACGTCATAAAATCTTCTAACCTTGTGAGGAAGGTTGCGAGCATTGTGAAGAAAATCCACAATAAGTAATGATCTATTACGTTCCGTCGCAATTTGAAATTCTTACGAAAGTAGGCTCCAAACAAAAACAACGTGCGGTATCTCCGTTTAATTGAGGTCAATTTCGCATTATATTTAAGTTGAAAATAGTGTAGGTGTTACCAACCGGGTGATTTCATTCCATGCAAAGAGAAAAAAATAATAATGACGTCAATACTGCTTTTGCGAACAGCAAACAGGCTTGCCCGTGGTCTAATGCAAACCTGCTGGTAGGTCGAGGGTTCTCGGCCGGGTCTTACCAAAACCTTGTAACTTGGAACTGTAGCCTTCTTACCAGGCGCGCGGTGTGCGGAAGAGCTACAGGGAATACAATAGGCCTGAAGAGGGAAGGACCCCGCCAGGTGTCACTGCCCAAGAAACGCTACTCGAAATGGATCAAGCATCAATGAAAATTGCACTCAACTGGTGCAGCAATCCTTAAGGTAGCGCCCCTACGACCCTAAAAAGGGTTATGGGACAACAACAACAACAACAAACAGGGTTGAAACAAAATTCATTCTTTCAGCATGACTACACGTGCCATTGTTGCTGACCTACGTTTTACATTGACGAGAGAACGATTGTGGCCGAATAGCCGCACTATGAACAGGTGCGGTTGCCGGCATAAGCCAGAAACAAGCCCTTAGACTGGGACACGGCCGTAAAATCGAGACGCATATTCACCGTAACTACGATGGATTTGTGCTCTTTGCCAATACATCGGTGCTTAATATTTGCTCGTAAACGGCCTGTTTACGGGATTGCAACTGGGAAAATATGGTCGTGAAATTTATTGGTTTCATTCACCCCTATCGCGTATGACGTGAAATAGTAGCCCTACGTGGCAAGGTTTTGCAATATTTTCAAATTCTCACTGACGCCTTGGTCTATGTCTAACGCACGAAAACGCGCCTGGACACCAGAGATGAGTGGTTATTGTTTTTTCAACTCCTGACCCACATCCGATAAATTTTTTGAATATCCATATCCAATCCTTATCCGAAATTTCTGAAATTTAGTATCCGATATCCATCCGTATCCGAATGCGACACTGGTTAAATACGATACAAACAGGAAGTGGTCATAGGTCCACCAGTGGACCTTCATTTTTGAAAACTTATTCATCCGTCGCCTGTAACATGACACTAAGTCATGACAAGTGTGCAGTAGGCTGGCCTACACTTGGCAGAAACTTAGTAAACCTAACACTTATTAAACCTAAACTACATATCTGACCACAAAAGTTTGGAAACTTTTGAAAAAAGTAAATAAAAAGCGGTACCATGAAAAGTGCAACCACTACAAACAAAACAAATGGTGGCCAATTATGGCAAGAGTCAGCACGAAAACCATTCACACAGTAACACACGTCTACCTGACTACCATGACAGTGCTGCTAATGTGACAAAACTCAGCGTTTTTTTTAACTTTGCCACTGGCAGCGGACCTATAGCCACTTCCAAACAAAAACTCCCTGTCATTTTGCAATCCAATCCATAAAAAAAACATCACATGTTGTGCATCTTCAATTGTAAAAACAGAAAATTAATGTATATTTTACTGCCAGAGGTATAGCTCTGCTGTGGTTACTTTTCCATTTGAACTGTAGTGTATCTGGCTTTGTCCACTTATAACACTGAGTTCGTGGCACCAACAGTTAGTACGGTGAACCTGGTCCAAAGGGAATTCCTGCTGTGCGAGTGGTCCTCGTTTGGGCTCTCAGGGTTGTTGTTTAGGCTGGGCTGACAGAGACGACTCTTTTCATGGGAAAAATTTTCATGTAAGCTACAGCACTTTTTTAATAAGGTTTGAAAACCAGACACAGGTTTACAATTTGGGTTAGGATTTTTGGTTATATGGCAAAGAAGACCCGCTAATACAAGGATATAGTCCTTGTCATGTGACCAATTCCACCTGCATCAGCTAACTGCAAAAGAGCTCCAGCATTCAATTAATTGATAAAATGAAGAAAAATATATTTTGTAACACTGAGAGAAGATCACAGTATAAAATATAGTAAATCTATGTAGCTTAGAAAAACTACAAACTCAAACTGTCTTTTAGCAAAGGTTGACTACATAAAACTTGAGGTAGAATGTTCAAAATTCTAACCAAAAGGAGATGCAGCTTAAACACTGAAATAGCCCAGGGTGGCCAACAGGTTGATCGCATCAACGACGGTTCTGGGGTGGTGCCTCAAGTACAAGCGGCAGTGATCACGTGATTAGATTTTCCCGAGGAGTTCACGGCGCGACACTTCACGACAAAGTGCGCAGCTGTTAAATTCGTAAAGCTATGAATGTCGAGTCATTTCTCCGAATCGAGAGATCCCAGCTGACCCAGTTCGACAATGTGTCCAGTATTCCAGAATGTCACAGAAAATCTTGGCGAGGCAAGTCCGACGAGCTGCACCCACGGGGATGCGGCCCAGAGATCATCTAAGGACCAAGTGGTATGATTACATCTGACTGTGCTTGGTCCCATTTTGTTGTGGAGCCAGCAGAAATGTCTGAGATAGCTAAAAACAGTGAGATATTTCCACGGGTGGCGGAACCTTTTTCAAAGTGGGGGGCACAAGTGCACGTCAAAAAGTCTATCAAAAATTTTTGTGGTTTGAATCGGCAACTGTGACGTCACAAGCATTGAAATTTGACGTCATTACCTATACACTATATGAAAGTCTGAATTACACTATTTTCGACAAAATTACACCACTATGAAAACTCATCGGTGAAACAGATGAAATTCAAATAACCTGTTACGGGGGCGACCCAGGTCAACAGCCTCACTCGGGCTCATCATACGATTTATTCTGAGTAAATAAAACCGTTCGGCGCTTGTGTCACTGAAATTTCCATTTGCTTTCATTCTGCTTAACAGTATCGTTGCCCTGTGACGTTAGTTCAGCAAAGTTCTCATGATAACTTCTCCATTGTTAAGTAACGTACGTCACAGAGCAACGATAACGCCACTCAATCCCCTGCTTGCTAGGCTCATTCATATTAATTCGAGTTGCTGGACAATTTATCGTTCGTTTGAAATTATTCTCGAAATGGGAATTGTCCATTGGACTTCAAATCCAACGTTCTATACATTCAGTCCGATATGAATTATGTTTTAAAAATTACTTAATTGCACAGGGTAGCTCGGGCTCTGATGGATGAGCCCTACCAAAACGCGAGCGAAAGAAGTCGAGAGAACGCTTGCTACGAACGATATTGCTTTGCTTCAGGTCACCTGCAACATGAACGCTATAGGCCAGGAATGGAACGAAAATATATGAACAGTGACAAGGCCCAAAGAAAAGAGCCCGAGTCAACAACTGCGTGAAGTGGGGCCGTGGGTGGTGGCACAAATATACAAAGCATGCAAGCTCCGGTTCTCCGATATAAATCGTTATCGAAGACTCGGGCTAAGCCCGAGGAGCTCGTGTGCCGAAGTCGTCACGTGCCTGTGAAAACACCAAGAACACAACTTGAAAAACAGGCAAAAATTACACAGCATTGATACCTGTCTCAAACACATTCAAAATCACAACTTTTCCACATCTTGAACACAGAAGTTACATGACTGAATACTCATTTTACAACTGCATTAGATACGGGAATGCAAAGACAAGACAAAGCATATGCAGCAACTAGCATGTCGTCTGCTGTAAGGATGCCAATTGTGTTGCCAATGCAGAAAAAATATAGCTGTTTAGTGTTGCCAACGCAAAAACAAAAACACAATTGGAATTTATCTGTCAAATACTTCATTTTGCGCATAAGATTCGGCAAAATTTCACTATTTAGAATGGTGTTAAAACGCTTGAAATAACACCAGTTTTTAAATGGTTGGCACGAACTTTTTTCTACACACAAGCATGGGTGTCGGAAAGGGGGCAGGAATTTGAAAATTTCAGCAAAAAACTCTGTTTTTCTAGTTTCGAGTGGTAAAAAACAAATTTCACCACTTTTGGCCCCCCTTTGCAAAAACTTTTGAAAAAATCTACTAGTGCCCCCCTGGATAAAATCCTTCCGACGCCCATGCACACACGCATGTCAAATTACACCATTTTTGTAAAAATTGTGTTGTATTACACCACCTGGCAACAGTGTTCAACAACACCAATGCGGTAAGCAAGCCACAGCAGGGTGACAGACTATGCACGGTGTATTCTGCCAAACACTAGGGGAGAACGGGGTATGTTGAACCATTTTTTACATTTTTTACCATTGCTCCTTTGGTGTAGGCACTAGAAATCTGAAATTGGGGCATTTGGTAGTTAAAGCCATTTAACACATTTACACACAGGTTGTTTGACATACCTTTTCATATTCTTAGCATAAATTGAAAACGAAAAACATCACTTTTGCGGTTCAACTTATCCCATGCGTGGGGTAAGTTGAACCAGGTCGTGGGGAAAGTTGAACCAAAATAAACATCTGCCACAAAAACGAACTATTGCAGAATGAAATGTCGGAATATTTACACTTGCGTGAACGTATTCAAAATTATTTAAATCCGCTGTAAACACATCTAACCATTGATGCATGAGGAAGTGGCGGAGTAGGCCTACTTTCCCTTGAGAAAATTTATCTGATTTTTGAATCCGATGAAAGCACATGTTTCTTTCGTGTTTTCGTCTTTCCAGTGACTTCTGGAAACGGGAGTATCTTCACAATGTCACATTTTGAAAAAGAACACTCGTCACCAAGCTTGAAAAGTGCCGGCTGGTCTTCCTGTTGTTGGGTCATTTCTTCCTCTTTTCAAAAATTCCTTTGCAACCTCCAATTATGTCACCAATAGTCACAATCAATGGGTGTTACATATGAATGAGTTTTTGCCAGTGAAGCTCACAGCAGGGCACATAAAGCCAGTATGGTTGGGGGGGGGATTTCAGTAATATTTGGTTAGTCAAGTCTCATTACTGTGTCACTACTGTAAGGGAGATGAAGTATACATCACAACACTGCTGTGACAAAACAGTGGAGGCAAAATGGCCTTAAATAGTGAATTCTGTTTTCCGAATTGTACAAAATCATGGTGAATAAAGTTACTTTTGTAGGTTTTAGAGGGAGTGATCGCCTCAATCGCTTTTTCTGATATAAACTTTTTTGATAGTTCCTTCACATGTTTTGCCAAATCATTTTCCATTCCATCACTAAACATTTTTAGTTCATCACTGAGAGCATCGTAACCATAAAAATGTTCCGCTACTGAGGCCTATCGGTCAACGAATCGTTTTAGGTATCACGATTAATTTCATATTGGCTTGCAGCTTTTAAAATTAGTTCTTTTTGTTACAGCGTCTGTCATAAAATCTTCCAAAACAGAGGTGCGATTTTTTTGTTATTTAAGGAATTTTTATAATTGTAATGATTAAAAACAACAGTTAACTAAATCAAACAAACAACAACTAGCGACTTGGATCAAATGGGGTAAGTTGAACCATGGTTCAACTTGCACGACTTGAATGGTTCAACTTACCCCGAAGGAGAATTTCAACTTGGAAGTTAATTTATGTCAAAGCACTAATATCCAGCTGTACCAACACAAGGTGATGAACTCTGATGGACCCACGCCTTGAAGAAATAACGACATCAGACAAATATGCTTTTCCCACTGTGAATTATGAAACAGCAAAGTACATTTCCAGTTTTTCACTTTGAGTTCACAAAAACACTTCCAACCTGGCAACTTTCTGCACAAAATAACTTTGGATCTGAGTCACAAACCAAAATGCATTCCTAACAGGCTCCAAACAATAGGTGTCGCGCATCAGTCTCTGGACTGCTTCATTTAGCTAATACAGGGGTTGGTTCAACTTACCCACCGGTTCAACATACCCCGTTCTCCCCTACGATATGCTGCCAAATTCACCGCTAAATTTCAAATAATATATTCCAAATAATATTGACAAAATACTGCCAAAATTCTGCAACATTTTTTTATTAAACGATTTACTTTAACAATGGACCCAATACTAATTTTGTTGCTTTAACTTATTTACGCAAAATTCGAAATTCAAAAGTGGGGGGCCCAGGCCCCCCAGAAATAAAAGTGGGGAGGCCTAGGGCCATGCGCCCCCCCGGTTCCGCCACCTACAGATATTTCGACTCTCAATGGCGGATGACCCAGTGAACCTGCCCAGAAGAAAATCGGGCATGATAATGAATAAACGAAAGTCGAAACTTCCCCACAGGTCAATATCAAATTTTCCAAACAACCAATTTTTGTTCAAATTTACGTACATGCAAGTCAAAAACCTATTGTAGGTTATAACTAGTTTTCCTAATTAATCAACAAAATCTAATCACGGAGGGTTTTGCCTCCAAGCGAACACATTGTTGATGCAATGCGGTGTCCGACTCTTGGCTTGTCTCTGTCTGTCAGTTCAGATGAAAGGTTTTGAATCTGTCACAGTTGCAAACGTGGCGTGGTGCGGTTGTGGACTGGTACATCTATACGCTTTTTTGAGCAGTTTACACATTATTCGCACGTTTATTTTACGCTGACTGGTTTTCCTGATCGCTGAGGTTTTTCGCGAAGAGTCTTTTGCAGTGCTGACTTCAGAGAGGAAAAGAAAATTATGCGAAAGGTTTTGTTCAGCCCTTTAACTGTATTTCATTCGGCAGATTCATGCTGACAGTCGACGGTGTGAGCGAACGGACCCTCATGGAGCTGGCAGTTCTCAACACGACGTACGGACAAATAGCGCGTCACGTGATCTGGGGAAGCCCAGCACCTCGTGACATCACCGAATGGATCTTGACTGGGTTATATGATATCAACTGAAGAAGCCTGTCGACGACGACGCATGCCTGCACTGCGAAAGAAGCTTGCCGAAGAGAAAGGCTGCGACGCTTTGAAATCTGCAGGTTTCCAAATGTCTTCAACGTGTTTTGCACCACGTAGAGACAACAGTAACGTGTGACTGACCGGGTTTATGGAGTTTATTCGTTGTTTCTCGAGTCGATGGGTCATGCCATGAAAAGTAATGAAGGAATTGGTTCACTTGGGCAACGTCCAGGGGTGGTTTTTGCCGATTTATAATATTATTTTCATGAAAAGTGCCCTGTGAAGAACGCAGCTCGTTTCACCGTTTCTTTCAGTCTTGCAATTCGTTTCAACAAAACGTAACTTTCTTGCAAGTGCTCGCGTCGACATCACTTACGTCTGGACTTCGTGAAGAAGATAGTCCTGGCAAGGCCGCACTGAAAATTCAACACAGCTGTCGTTGCGGCTCCTAATGGGAGATCCGAACACGCAACGGAAAGAGCGCCAAGTCCGCTAATGCAACGGGCAAGCAACAATAGAGATTCCCCACTCGACCAGGTTCACTCTGTTGTTGTTTGTGCGCAGCGGCGTTTCTGACGCACTTCCCGATTGCGCGCTCCAGGCAATGTGACGCGCTGCGCTTGACACCATGGCCGGCGGAAAGGTTGTTTTCCAGGGTGTGGCCAAAGGATTTTTTCCGGGTGGGAATGGGGCAAGAGTGGCGAAATTTTATTTTACCAGCTCGAAACTAAGAGAAAAACATTTTTCTACTAAAAATTTAATGAGAAAATATCNTATTTAAAAATCCAGGGGATGAAGGCCTCTCCTCCCGACGCCCGTGCACACAGCCCTGCCCGTTATCTCTCATGAATGTGGGTATGACATAATGGAAAAGTAGGCCTACATCACGACACCAGCCAAGCTACATTGGCACAGGGGGGAGACCTGACGGGCGGTTAGCGAATGCGATGCAGCAATTACATAATCGTCAAGGCTTGACAATAATTCACCTCTACACGGCCATTGTGACCCATTTGAATTCCCATCGTGGACCCCATAATTTGCGGTACAAAATAGGCGCGGATCCAGCCAGTAAGTTTAGGGGAGGCGATTTGGTAGTCAAGTCTCACAACAGCATCGTTACTGTGAGAGAGATGAAGTATACTTCACAAAGCTGCAGTGACAAAACAATGGACGATAAAATGGCCTTATATCGCGAATGTTGTTTTCCAGATTGTACAAAATTATGATGAATAAAGCTACTTTCGTAGGTTTTAGGGGGGGGGGGCGATCGCTCCAAACGCCCCCCTGGTACAAATGTCCACTGCGTCAGTTCCGACAGCTACAAGGCTTCGGAAGTCCGAATGGAGCTGAATTAAATGTTTTCTACAAATCTTGCTGATCGTTGGCAATACGGCGCTTGTGACATAAACGACCTCAAGCATTAGAAACAGTTTCAAACCGTCGAAGAAACGCTCTGAAAAATTTCGCTTGCGGCATACCACGATGACATCACAAAGCCGATGACAAAATATATTTATTTTCTACGAAGTATACGGAAGCGCAACGCGAAATACACGGTAAGGTCGATTGCGATCTCCATCACAGTGCTATACACTTTTAAATACACATGGCCAGAGCATGCGGTGAGTGGAACGGACCCACTTGCTCACCAGGTCTACCACGAAAAGTCCTTTTCGCTCGCTTTCGATCTTCTGTACAAAAGAAAACAGGAACCATCTGTTGTTGACGTCATCAAGTATCATTTTGAAATAAAAAAAAACTCGTCAAGATACGCAAATACATCCTGGGTGGCGCAACCTTACCTCCAATCGAGATAAGAAATCGAGAAAAACCCTTTAAATACTTGAAGTCACCAACGTACGATTGAAAATTTAAAATCGTTATTTTTATGAAGAAAAAAACTACCAAAATGCGAACCTTGATCGGTTAGTGAACCCAACTGACCTGCTGCTTTCCGATTCCATCGAAATTTGCGAAGCTGATTGTTGAAAGACGTCGCCCTCCTCCTCGGGGGGGCGTGGTTGGCCTGCGGTGCGGGTCACAAGTTCAGCAGCGCGAACCTGTGGTCGCGCGTCGCTGCCCGAGTCGGAATCGTCGAGGCGCGGCTCATTCTTTTCGCCCCACTTCAGAGCGGCCTCGATTTCGTCGTCGTCGAACGAGCTCAAAAGCGGCACCTGCACAAAATGGGCTCGATTCTGTGACACGTGGTCAGCGATGAACCAGTGAAATGAGTTCGATCCCGAGACACGTGATCAACGATGGGCCAATGAAATCAGTTCGATCCCGAGACACGTGGTCAGCGATGAGCCAATGAAATCAGTTCGATCCCGAGACACGTGGTCAGTGATGGGCCAATGGAATGATTGCACATCAGTGGCTGTATACACGGCGGCTTATACGCAAGCCCGTAGTCAGGTTTTTTAGGTTTGGGTGGGAAAACATTTTTAGGTGGGCAAGATTTTTGTTTTTATTATGTGTGAAGCAACTTTTTCTGGGTACAAAATTTGGAGGGGCAAACAGAATTTGCTGGGGACTACCCCGAATGCCCCTACGGGCCTGGTTATACGGCATCGCTGACACAGACGTTGGAGTGCGTGATGTGGAATATCACCAAAACACGCCCGATACTTCCTTGAAAAGTAATTCAAACTCTTGTCTAAGTACTGAACAGACTGTTGTAGTGGAGTAGCAGGGTAACGTCGTTCGCCATTTTTTGAGGGGAACGGCGTTTATTTAACTTTCGTCGTGGCGCTGAGGCAGTTGCTGTCGCTTCTTCTTTTAAATGTTAAACAGAAAAAAAACTATCTACCGTCTCGCATACCACAGCATGGCTTCTTTCAAATAAGTGCTCCCCTACTTTTCTCTTTGCCAATGCGTCACTGTGACCAGGGCCCGGACTGACTGAAGATTAAGCTGCAAAATGATCGAATCGCATTTTTTCGAAAAGTTCGCACGACAACTCTGATCAACAACGCAACAACAAAGCGGAAGGAAAGATCGAAAGATCTGTATCATCTGGTAAGCATGTTCGTTTTGAACTGCGCATGCCACAGGCGCAGATATTTACGCGGACGAAATGTCGCTGCACAATATACCTAAGCTTCTTCGCCTCTTCTGACGTCACGCGATCAAAGGTTATGTGGTAGTGTCGGCGATTCCAAAAGCACTCAGAAAATTTCACAAATTTTTTTGTGGAATTAATTTGCCAAAAAAAAATATAATTTTTTCATCAAAATGCTCTGCTTGTGATTCCATATAAAATTGTGGTAAACCTGATGCAAGAAAAATACACAAAAGATTAAAAGATTTTTCCATCACAGACGATTCTTTTACCTGTTTCGATTCTGCAGCTTCTTGACCAGGAGGCTTAGATTCGTTGGATTGCGTGGATGTGAGGCTTGAAAGCAATCCAGGTATCTTCTCGCTGCACGACAGTAGAGTTTTTGTTAAACTTTTAAATAGTCAGAACAGAACACGACAACACACGCGCAGAGATACACCGGCGACTTTTCAATCACCGCGAATCGTTTGTAAATAAATTGAACATCATCGGAAAGAGACAACTTTACAACCATTTCCAGCCCAAAATAGCGTATTTTTGTCAGCTTTTATTGCATCTATGCCTTGTGGCCACATCCAAGACTTGCAATTCTCAGGGTCTTCAGGACAGTGAGAGAACCTACGGATTTGAGATCGCAAAGAAATGTTAAAGACTTAGAAACTACAGATATTAATGCGTGGTTTGAAGACTTAGGGAACATGAACGATAATTATGGCTTCCCATTGCACATAATTATTGTACACAGAAGATTCTCTTAGTAAGTTTCCAAATATATTTCACTAAAGAAACAATACAATCAAAAAGTGAACATAAATTACCAAATTTCTTATGAAACTCTTCATACAGAACATTTTTTCTCAGTATGTCGAGATTTTTGCAAATGTGAGAACATGCACATAACTGTAGCAGTTATTCGAAGCTGACAGTTTCTCAAGCAACTAAACTTATTTTAATGTACAGAGGAGATTACACAATCGAACAGAATAATCTGTTTTTCCAAAATTCCCTATACAAGTTGAAGCTGCTATGTTATAGCGCAATAGTTCCTTGAAGAAACCTAAATGTTACTCGCATTCTTCCATGCTACGTGTAATGGACGTGAAACTTGCTAATTAGGCTACGAGAAACCTGCATGGTGGTGTAGTTTGGAAAGAATACGTTATAACCAGTGGTTCTCAACCTTTTCAGTTTCGTACCTTTGGGAAATATTTTTTCTATCAAGTACCTCTTGACTGTAATCATGAACACAATAATTAGAAATGTGCCTATAAATATTGCACTTTTACGTCAAACTTTCATTATGAAGACGCTTAAAAAATTCGCTTGTATCCCTTGTAGCACCTTTGCGTACCACGTGGTACGCGCACAACAATATGAGAACCACTGCGCTATACCACACAAACTTACGAAACGATAAGTTTTACGTCCTCCGTCACATTGCATCCGATATCTGTTTAAAAAAATAAAGTGGGCAAGGCTCATGCTTTCGTTACTTCATGCGTTTGCACCAACCTTTCGTTTTTGCCCGACGCCACTATCCTCCCACGGACTTGTCCGGCGGAATCCGCAACCGACGGACGAAGATCAATCTGAAAAGAGCTTCCATCAACCGACTCGTCACTCATCGTGTTGTCAAACCGCTCCTCCACCTCCGACACGCTCGAAGAAGCGCTCGCCGCCTTTCCGCGAGATGGTGCTGCAGAGCCGGCAACTCGATCGGAATGGCCAAGCGACTGTTCTGAGACCGCCGGCGGACGTTGCGGCGCGCCCGCTCCCCCCAGATCTGATGTTGTCGAACCAAAAGACACGCTAGACAGATCGCCTTCAGATTCACCTCCTTCTCGCACGGGGGTTTGCGTAGTTCCGCGCTTGTCTGACAGATCAGAGAGCGATTCTTCTCCGTCTTTCCCTGTCGCCGGCCTCCCAGACAGCGACGCCTCCCCGGCCTGGCGTCCGATCGGCGGCAACCGGCCCCGCGGTGCGGCCAAGGGGGGAAGGAGGCCTTCGGTGGGCCGCGCCTCGCCAGACGGAAACGCAGTGGCTTCCGCGGTGCGGGGAGATGGTTTGGGCAAAACCGGTTCCTGGTTATTTTCACTCAGCTTGGCGCTTTCTTCAACAGTAGCAGGTGCGCTGATCTTTCGCACGGTGTCAATCTTGGCGTCGCCAGACGATGCCGACGATTTGGTTTTGGGCGACGAGTCCCTAGAAAGCAAGTCGTCCAGGTCTCCAACCGAGAGCTTTAGTGAGTCCTCCTCAGCGGAAGCGGAAGTGACGTTTGCTTTCGGCGTCTCAGACAAAGTGGAGGCGTCGAGACGGTCGGATTTTGGGTTTTCGCCAACGATTTCGTCAGTTGCGGACATTCGGCCCTGTTGACCCATTCGTGCCCCGGATCGTGGCCCAAGGCCCTGTTGGGGCGCTATCCGGTCAGGGCTGGCAAACGGACCGGAATCGTCAAGGGCGCCAAGCCGACCGATGACGCCATCGGACTCTTGACCAACCGCCTCCACCCGACGTGACACGTCACCGGCGATGACGTGACGGCGCTTTCTTGAGCCGAGCAATCCATCGGGCGGAGGTTGGTCCTGGTTGAGGTGGGGGTGACCAGCGTGAGACCTGCCTAAAGTGGAAGGTAGAGTCCCGATGGGACACCTTTCAACGTTCTCAATGTAGTCAGCGTCTGGTTCGTTGCCATCGAGCGTAGAGTCTTCAGTCAAGTCGCCGGCAACAACGACATCTGCAAAATCAAGACTCTTGCTTCGCTCGGCTGCAGAAGAAATAGTTAAAGAGCGCATGTGGTAGGAGTCGTTGAAAAAACATTTCGAGCTTACATCTTCCAGCAAAATTTTTTTTTAATGTGAGTGGAATTACACTCTGGCAAAGGGCGTGTCAACAGTTTTGACTTTTAAACAAAAAATTCATTTTTACTTAAAAAGTGCTGTTCACTGAACTTCTTTTCTATCTTATAATATGTTCGCCCGGATCCCGCCGACGCATCCAGGAATGCATCAATGCATGGGTGTTGCTGTAGTTTAAACGATATTACGCCTTGAACTTTATAATAGCAGTGAATAAATACAGAGAACAGCGCTTAAACGTTTTTACAGAGGGCAACATATTGCACGAAAACCCACAGTCTGGAGCAAATCAATGCTTTGCCAACACAAGGGACTTCGTCGATTGGCGAAAATTTTTCCAACAGCTGTTAAGTACTGTTACGGCTCAATAGCGTCATTTAAGCACTGCATTAAATGGCACGTCGTCACCTCCCCAAGGCATTGGGGGGGTTCTTTAGGACTTCACAACAAAAAAGCGTTCGCCATCTCCCAGTGACTTGCAGCACGTCGTGCACAAAGACTCAGGACAGTAGGAAAGCAAGCTCGAGCGATCATGTGAGTCCTCGTTTCGTGTTTTTACCTTTGCTTGGCGGAGTGTCGCGAACGGTGGATCCCCCAACGGTGCGGTCTGCTTCGAACTGCGCATGCGCAGGATTTTTCAATCCCGCGGGAGACTTGACGATGCGAGCGGAGGTGAGGTCTGCGAAGCAAAAATTTGTTTTTGCAAATGGGGAGCTGACCTGCGACTACCTGCTTCTAAGGGTGCAGTTGCCCGGAGGGCACACAAACGAGGAAAGTAATGTACACATGTGGCAACCTATGCTCGCCCCGCAGTGAGCTAACTCGCTTGCCCCGCAAACCAGGGCTGTGGAACCGGGACCCGAATTTCAGGCTCCGGCTTCTGGCCCACCATTCACAAGTTTCTGGCTCCGTATCCAATCATCCAAAATTGCCGGGGCTCCGGCCCCACAACCCTGGGCTGCCACAAAGTACACAGTTCTTTCGAATGATTCCCAAGAGGGTTGTTGTGCGAGATGCCAGCATCGCGCGCATGTTATCGAAAGAGCGCCGGCATTTCGTGAGAAACTTACGCGACACGAGTGGTACTTGTGTGCGTGCACAAAATCGTTCAAATACTAATATTGAGTTATGCAGCAAATGAAGAAGAGAAAAACTACCAGAAAGCACGTGCATTTAGGAGAACAATATTAGCTGGAAAAAAAACTTATCGCGAAATCAGCATGAGTTTGAAATTTGATTACAAATCAAAAGTGTCAATAATGCTGAAAATCAATCAGATCAAGACCGGCGTGATAAGAAGAGCCATTTTCGTATGAGCGGAGTGAAAACTTTTGGTACAAGAAAAACAGAAGCGCTGAATAACCTTATAATGAAAACAACGGCCAAGGAAAACAATATAAAGACATTTTGCAGACGTTTCGATAACTCCTATTTATCATCAACAGTGCATTGCAAATTGTGAAAACCACTTCAGACATCAGCGTATCTAGAACACAGACGCAAAAACATCAACCTCGGGAGACAGCTGGGAGGTCGAAGCGTTGGCTCCTTGAGTGTGTTTGGCCCTTCGGCTGGGCAGAGTGGGAGTTGCTAATGGTGGGTGGGCGAACGTCGTCCACGAGACCTGCAGCGACTTTTTCAGGGGTGCCTGGCGTCGGTCTGGTGCCTGCGAAACAGTAGCATTGCGCATGTTAAAGGGGGAGGTTTCACGTTCGAAGGTGGAACTAGAAACGCTTTTAATTTATTCGTTAAAAGTTCGGAGACAAGTTGATCTTTCCCAGCCTGACAATGCTGTTCGGCAGACGACGGTTAAGGTCTCGGTGTCAGACAAAAATTGTTTTTACAAAAAAACATCTTATACAAGCGTTGAACACATGAACGAGCATGGCGCTGATTGGCGTTCATGGTCGATCTACTGCTCAACGCAACGAACCTGAACTGCCGCGGTTGGCTTGGTGCGAAGCACGGTCACGTGGTGACGTCGATCGAAGAAACGCTGTGAACAGAAGAAGACATCTTTGATGACTGAAGCGAGTCAGTGTGGTGGGTTAACGGGGTAGGTCTGGTGCGTCAAGGGGGTCTGTGTGGTGGGTTGAAGGGGCAGGACTGGTGGGTCAAGGGGCTTGACGCACGTCCGGCTGCGAATTCCAGCAGGTCTGTGTGGTGGGTTAAGGGGGTCCGTCTAGTCATTAGTCACCAGTTTAGTGACTAAACTATGCAAGCAACCCCGACGAGAATAACGTTTACTGCTGCAACAACACCTATTAAACAAGTACTGCGCCATGCGTCCTTCGTAGTAACTGCTGCGAAGCATGCTTGACAACGCCCAGAAATAAACCATTGGCAGATGGCGGACACACACAAAGGCAGTTCATGGCAGAGGACTTTGTTCGGAAGCAAGGAAACCTACCAGGTCGTAGATCCGACGGTTCAGAGGAGAAAACGAGACGAGAAGGAAGAGATATTTCCGGCTCTTTCTTCAAAAAATGTGGTCGGCGCGGTTCAGCTTTCTCTGAGTCGGATTGAGAGAAGTGGAGAATCGCGTCAGTAATGTTTTTTACGGAAGATTCCGACAAGAGAAACTTTTGCGCACCTTTTGCAACACACAAACACTTGAAACCTAAGATGCGAGTGTTCTACATGTTCGTACTTTCTTAAACGAGCAACTTTCTTGTCTGGAATATTTATACACGGTTATAATTACTGCGTTTACATGGTCAGTTTTGCGTTGCTCGTTACCATATATGGATAACGAGTGGTCTGGTTCTGAACGTGATTTGCTGAGTCAGTGCCCTGAACGAGCCAATGCGTTGGCCACCTCGACAAGAAGACGTCTCGTCATGAAGTGTACGTGGTCTCGTCGCTTGACATGTAAACGTAGTAATTGAACGAAGGCTTGTTTTCCTAAACCCTACAGTCCTCCGTTCATTTGATTTGATTTGCAACGATTGTGACGTGATAAACATTGTAATCGGTTTGTGATGTGATGCGCTTGAAAGAAGAACAAATTAAGCCTTAAGGAAAATGGAACACGTGCGCAATCGAAATAACTTAGAACTGGTTGATAAGAGCTTCGCTTTACTAACTGCAGTGTCAGACAAACACGTATGACTTGCTGGAATACCTGCCGACGTCTTGTTGGCGACCTGTGGTGTTTGCTTGTAGTTCTTGCGGACGTAGCGATCATATTCCTCTTTCAAAGCGTCCGACTCTTCTTCGAGGTATTTCAACCTGGAAGTTTTTATCAAATCGTTCATGAGTCCTGATAAAATCGACAGCAAGCAATGAAGACGCGATTCTGTTGCTTCTGCGTTAAAATCGGTTCGGCGCGCATTATATTACCTCCGAACGCATGAAAACTATTAGAAAACATTGACGTAAAAACATCGCCTACTTAAAACTGCAACCTATGCGTTCAAGTGCACGAAGGATAGAAATAGAAATATGCCTAAAAATTCACGATCCACATCAACAACTGCGTTTAATGCATCGCTGCTGTATCTATCATCAATGTAAAAAAAACGCTGAAAATAATGACACGGATCGCAAATTTTTATGCAAATTTCTATTCGGACAGTGAGTGTTGAACACCTGACAAAACATGGGCTGTCTGGTCAAAATCGTTTTGGCATACTCATCCCCCCTCCAAAAAATCACTGCTGCAACGTCTCGGCGACGCCCATCTAATGCAACCAATTAGTATGAGTGATGCGTTCACCAAACCATGTCACCGAAGTTTTTGTTTTTGTTTTTTCTTTTCAGCTGGCGATGCGTGTTTTGTCGTTTGTCGTTCGTTACGTCACACGGACGCATGGGCTTTGCAAAGATTATTTCCAGTTGAGCCAACAGTGGGTTTTTCCAGCTGGCGACCGAAGGCGTTTTGCCCAGGGGGAAGAAACAAGTGGTGTGAAATTTCATTTCACCAACTGGATACTCATGTTCCTACTAAAAAGGTAATACAAAAATATCAGATCATTTTTTTTCTGATATTTAAAACCCGGGGGAGCCTTGGCCCCTTTCCGCCGCCCATGTGTGGACGTTGCAGTCGTTGAAAAATATACATACAAATTGTTTTTGCGAGACTGGTCACATTTCAAGCATCTGCGACCAAAGCAAAAGCTGAAAAAAACATAATCCTGAAAAGACGTTTGAAGCATATCCTTGCTTACTGAATGGGAAGTCCATTAAAACAAACAACAATATTTCAGGGACAAAAACGCACCTGTTTCTCACGCCTATCCTGAGATGGGCTGTGGAAATTTCATCCATGATGTTGTTTTCCGACACAGATATGCGCATGTCCAGAGGTTCATACTCGCGCAAGCTGTCCTGATTCGACGCGTTCTGATTGGCGGCATGATACGCACGCGCATTCCCCATTGGTCGAAAAGCAGGCTGCGCCCAACGAATAGCTTGTGATTGGTCAGAAGAGTGTGGTGCTGAAATATGAAAAAAAACGGGTAATGAACTTGTTAAACAGGCGCTGCTACAAAAATGCAACAAAGGAAAGAGCTGTAAGTTTATATTTTCCCGACAAAATTTAGCGGGAGTGCGTGCAATGTCAAAGATTAGCGCGTCAGAGAGGCGGAACTGAACATGAACCACGAGGTATAAGAAACGTCGGCTGACCGCGTTTGCTGTCATCTAGCGACTTCTGCATTTGAAGCAACATTTCCTCGAGACGGCGCTGCTTGTCGTTCTGCTCATCACGGTCACGCTTCAGCAATCGCACTTCGGTCTTCTGCACAACAGAAAAGATCATGAAACGACAAGATNGCGGCAGCACATGAAAAAACGTCAATTCAAACCAACCAACTAAAGTAAAAAATCCAGAAAAATCGACTTTGGAAGAAAACCTTCACATTTTTCTGCTCAGATGGACTTAGCAAATGTTTCTTTTCAAGATGATTTTTTGAAAAAGACGTTATTCAAGTTCACTCACCCATTTCTCCACCTCTTCTTCGCCTGAATGTTCACCTGACTTCACTTTGCTCTCTCGCAATGAGCGTATGTTTCTTGAAAAGAATATTATGAACAGTTTTACAACATAAAATGCACCCGAATCACAGGCAGCCTACGCAAAGTCGAACGTAGCTATGCTGCATAGTTTTCAAAAGATACGTCGTTACAGAATATAAGTTAAAGTAAATTTTTGGGTTTTCTACTTGTTTTTCGAGCCGTACCTACGAACTGGAAGTACAGCATTAGAACAGTCAGCTCATTTCTGTTCGAAACCATGTGCGGCGACTGTTTTGTCACGTCACTCACCTGCGTAACTGTTCTAATTCTTCTCTCAGCATTCGGTGTTCCGCGTCGACTTTCTCGGACGCTTTATCCGCCAGCTTTTCCTGGGTCGCACAATGCAAGGCGTTGAGTCGCATCATTCAAACAACAAGACGAAACGCACAGCACAAGAACAACTCTTCTTTTGAATTAAGAAAGCAAAAGCCAACCAAAGGATGCTGACAGTTACATAGGTAACTAGCGTCAGTGAAAACTGTTCGCCAGTGTTCGTCTGGCGTCGCGAACACTGAAGTTAGCGGTGCAAGCTTCTGAACGCAAAATACCTTTAAGACTGTGACTTCGCATTTGAGCTGCTCGATCTCCTTCGACTTCTCTTCCATTTCTTGAATAATTTCGCTCACTTCGTCGTGCGTTATGACTGAAAACGGGGACAGCCTTAATAGCGTTGCCGGGTTGTTTAAAATATCAAGCGGCATCGCTTCATTTCCTTTTTGTTTTCTCTGACTTGATTTCTTTTCAGCAGCTACTAATTGTGTTAACAGCATGCGTTTTAGTGTCGACAAGAAATGCATAAAAATCCTTTTTCCTCACGGGGAAGCAAAATCATATCATGAAATTTATCATGAAAATCTGCTGTCAGTTATACCACATAACCAGTGATTTTCGGGTTAGCATAAAAGCCGGGAAAGCTGATTGGAATTGTTTCCACACGTTACACTGGCTTTGTATTATTAAGTTTTCGGCTACACGACCAATGGGCGCCGGAAAACTGTGTGCTGTCATCTCAGAAGAAACATCGACAACATCGCGCTCAGAGCAACAAAAGCTTGTTGAAAATCACCTCTCGGCGATGATCACCTCCCTGCAGCGCGCAATACAAGGACGGGCGCTGAGCACACAAACTCCGCGACACGATGTTACTACTGTACTACTATTGGAAACTTGCGAAGCAGTTCATAAGGTCGTGAAATTCCTGATTGAAATTTTATTTTAAATTGTAAAAAAGAAAAACTTCTTTTTATGCTTCACACAGAAAACTGCACAGCATTACCTGAGTTTGCCTTTTACTCTGACAAAGTCTAGAATTTCTAACAGTCCCTGCAACCCGAAGCCCTGGATCAAAAGACACGTCAGGCGAAATAAACAGGGGAAAATCTATTCACAATAGATCGCCAAGGATGAAAAGTGCCGCACCGTGTTTTCCATCTTGAGATTGCCTGAGTGAGTCGGCAAGCTTCGATATGACCGATTCTTCTTCTTCTTCTTTCTCGTTCTCGTCAGCTGCCTGGGAAACTATTCCTTCTGCTCTGGAGGTTTTCAGCAATTCCAACTCGCGCAGTTTTATCGATTCCTGAAAATCACAGAGAAAAAGAGAGAGGTCAGTGCTGAACGAAGCCTGCTACGTTTAAAACACAGCTGCAAGCAAGCAATCGACGACACCAGCTTACCAAGAAGGAAAATCATCACACACAAAACAAAACACACGGCCCCGATCACCGTATATTCACGAGATGATTCGCGTGCCCACGGTAGGTGGTGGGGGTATCAGGAAAAGAAAGATTTAAAAAAGCTGAACTGCGGCAAAAAAATCATCTGATTTCCGTCCATATTAATATCAGGCACTACGAATGATCTTCACAATAGAATGGAGCATACGCGCAGCGACGATTAAATGACCGAAGTCGCACGTTCTGATAAAACAGGCAATGGGCGGTAGTTTTCGTCTCAGTGTGATTGTGCTGCCAGTCTGAATACATAGGCAAGGTTTGAGTCACTTTCTTAATGAGTTATTAAAGTGAGTTTCTTGCTCGATGATCGTTCGATCACCAACTGCAGTTGAGTGTTTGGCGTCCAGCGATAACTACAACAACTGACACTCACCATTTCTTCGAGAAACTTCTCTTTCTCGCGCAAGATGTCATCGCGCGTTTTCAATTGGTCCAGTTCCCTTAGCAAGGTCTGACGTTGCTCGTGAGATTCGCGCTCGATTGTCTGCGTTTGAAAATAAACAAGTGTTGCGTCACTCGTGGATCTTCCACAGTTATAATTAAGTCCTTGGCGACACAGAAAGCGGTAAAACACGCACGATCCAATTCCCTACAAAATTCAGTACATAATCAAGTAGCCAGCACAGCACAACACGACACAACAAACAACACATCACGACACAGCAAACCAACACATCACGACACAGCAAACCAACACACGTATGGCTTTCGTCGGACATAATGTCGTTCGTGAGAATGGTGACGACTCTCTGTGACAGTGGTCCTCAAACGTTTCGGCTCGTGGACCACATTTGTCTTTCAGAAACCCTTCGCGGGCCACAAGAATTAATAATCTTGTTTATGAAGGAAAACTTTGCTGTATCTTAACTCTCTTAAATGATTGAAGTGTTAAGTTTTCTTTCCAATGAAAATTGCTTCGCGGGCCACTCCAGAGGGCCTTGCGGGCCACGGTTTGAGCACCACTGGTCTATGACGACCAAATCTAGCAGTTTAACCAATATTTAAAAGATGAATGAATAGCAACGCTGCAAATGAGACACGCAACCCAATTGCAAAGCGCCAGGCGGTCAATCGTTACTTTCGGTGGGCTTCTACAAAATGGAGTGGAGTTCAATGAACACGGATGTGGACACGCCTAGCATGTGAAAGGCGGTAACACTCTTTGATTTGGCAACGGTAGTTGACGGCAGGCCGAAGCCTGAATTTTGTTTCTTGCCGGGGCGGTTGAGGTGAACGCTCTTGCCCAAGCAGTGCTTCGGCGATTCACTCAATGGCCGTGGGTCGAACACCAAACTTTCCAATTGAGAGGCGGAAATTCTACCACTGAGGTATCTCCACCACTAAAACTCTTGTAACTTGCCCATCAGTGGGACACTTTAGGCGAAAACGATACCTTACTGTTTCCGGGTCGTCCGGTAAAATGAATGCAACCATTTGCACACAACATCATTATTATTCCTTTTTTTTTAATTTTGGTGACGGCAATTGGCGGCAGGCCGAAGCCTGAATTTTGCTTCTTGCCGGGGAGGTTGAGGTGAACGCTCTTTCCCAAGTAGCGCTACGGCAATCCACTCAGTGGCTGTGGATCGAACACCCAACCTTCCAATTGGGAGGCGGACACACCACTGAGCTATTGCCGCCTCAATCAATCAATATTTTCTTATCGCAGGAACCTGATGTACTTTAAATTATGTCGCTATACGTAAGCCATCATGTGATTGGCGCAAGGTCGCACGGGACAACTTGTAAAATTAAATCCACCGCAAGCGCACACCTCTCGATGCATGTTGAGCCTGTCCACAGCAGACTTTTCTCTTGACGCGAGCTCGTTGCGCCTCAGTTGATATTCTGCTTCCAGCTGTTTCAAACGCACCTCCACCTGAAGTAACAGAGCAGTTAGTGTCGCCATACAAACACTCGCTCATCAAAAGCTGCCCTTCATCCAGCACAGAGTAAGATGGGGGTGAATCTGGGCTTCGATCATTTCAAGCTGCATCAACCATTTGGAGATAACGTGGTCATTGGGCGATCAGATCATGCACGGTAACGTCAAGAAACTGGTCAACGGGATTTCAGCAAGGTCTAGTCAAGGTGTCGGCAAACTTTTTGCCACAACTGAGTGTGTCAAACTCTAAGGTACGGGCTCGGCAACCTCTTGCTAACTGTGTCCCGACCTAAGGGTTCAAATCATTCAAGTGTGCCAAAAACATACGTATTTATAAGGATTTTATGCATGTCAAGGTTCGGAACAGGATTTTTCGGTCTGGGGACATTTCGGTCACGACATTTCTGTACATAAACAACTGATTGCATTTGTTTATTTAAATGATTATCGGCAGGCGAAATGTCACGCTAGCTGCTGTTATATCAACTCCCTTTTGAGGAGTCATGATTTCGATTAAATCTTAATGGTAATTATGACCTTGAAGTATTTGGATTTAATTGAAAATGTCGATAATGATTTAATTTGCTTGCTGATGATAACGAAAATCATATATTCATGCTGATTAACTGTTGGATCTTGGATCATGTTTGTAGTTTTTTTTAAATAAAACCTTTCGTCGATTTAAGCACGTTTGCATTAAAAAGTGAACATACAAGATTTCTGCAAGATTTCATAGCCTGACCGAAATGTCTCCAGACCAGAACGACCAAGACCGAAAAGACCTGTGACTGAAACGGCTCAGGCCGAAAAGTAGCGTATCCCGCAGAATATGCTTTTTTCTTGGTTTCCATGTCTCGAATGTTTTAGTGCGACGTGTAACGGTGCGTTAATATTGACGCTTGCCTAGTGCCAAAAACTGTCTCGGGCCGGCACTGGTCGCAGGTTGCCGAGCCCAGATCCAGATGTTACAAGATGTCCTGCGGTTCACTGAAGTCTTCCACAGCCTGGCGTTGCAATTCAAAGATCTTCAATGTGCCACGATGATCCACTCAAAACTTCCCAATACTAAGTAATTTGTATTTTGAAAAAATTTAAATGATTCAACCCCGTAAAGGCGCCTTACACTTTGCTTTGCTTTCCGAGATTCATCAACTCTCATCTTGGACAGTTCGTTCATCTTCCACTGTTCGAACGTTATCTTCCATCTCCGCTCGGCGTCTTCTTCCGCTCTTCTGATTGCAGATGCGAGAGTGCTGACGGTGATGTTGGGGTCCTTGTGCTTTCTTCGCCAAGACGAATGGCTCATCTCTTCATCGATAGCGCGTAGCTTTTCAGCTTAATGCACGAGTTACTTGACGTTAAAAGCTCTTTGGGGAATCGTCGCGACATACCAAGAAAAAAAACAAAATGGTTGCTCAATGGGTAGTAGTTGGGTACGTGAGGTAAAGCTTAAAAATAAGCTTTTATTGCCTCAATGTGTTGGTATGGACCGCTAAACAAATTTGCGTGCGCGCCCGAGACGGCTTTGCATTTGTTTATTTCTAAAACCAGAAAAGCGGCAACGGCGATTCTAAAATGGTTTGCAGAGCAGTCACGTACCGATGCACCAAAACGCGCTAACTGCTTGTGGACCTTTAAGTGGAGAAACCTGCATTCGAGATAGCGGTAAGTGGGTCCAAACTTATCGCCCACACCGTTTTAAAAACTACTGGAAAATATATAAAATACACAAGAAACCTTACAAAACAACGACCCTTTATGACGTAATGAACCATCGCCTGATATTTTGAGGTATGAAGCCGTTACAGGACATGCACGGTACGTTTGCTAAGCAATGAAATATTTAGTCTGAATAAATGTGAGGCACACTTTCAAATCTACACAAGTGTCTTACTGGGCACAAGCCCGTGAAATAACCTCTTGCCTGTATGTGAGACGTATAAATTATTCACTATCGAAGCTCTGCAATCCGGTTGGCTTAGTTACATGTTTGAATACGTGTCAACTTCACCTTTTTGGCATTAAAAAAAGGTGCTACGAAATTTTAGAAATATAATATTACATGCAGCACTATCGCTACATTTTATGTTATAACTTGACACAAACAACAGTAAAATAAGAACCCAACTCTGGCAAGCATCACCTTACTATAATTTTCATGTGTCAAGTTTTTCAGCACGAGTGTGCATTACAACAGAAAAAATGATGTTGGCAAACTTTTTGTTTGGAAACCTTTATTGATTGATCAGTCAATCAATAAATACGACCAAGCAATCTCAAGACAAAAGTTATATATTGTTTGAAAGGCATGATTACCAACAAACTAGTTACAGCTGCTAATGAAAAACAATTCAAATTGCTTGTAGTAGCAACACTTTAACAAATGGCACAAGCTGAAGAGTGAGAAAAATGCAATCACTGAGTAGCCAAACCACACGTAGCATAAGGGTGTACGTTTGTACCACTGACAATTTTTTTCTATATTTAAAGTAAGCAACCTATTAATTAACCAATTTTATTTTCATAGGGTTTTAGTCAATGTGTATTCAGTTTACCAACTCGCAAGACTAACTTCAACAGAACAAAACAGGTCTAGTGAAGAGAAAAAGATTACTTGCACTTCACTCACGCAAGTGCTACAAAAACATAAATGCCTACATAGACTTGGTGGTTTTGTATCAGGTTCAGTCTTTTCCTGTATATTCTCCTTCTCGTCACTAACAAGAACTTTCCGCACCGCCAGATTTGATAACCTTTCAAGCAGTTTCCACAGAAGGGGTTCATCTTTGACAGGAACCTGCACTGGAGTGGATGTGGACTCAGGAAGATCAGAGTCATTCGAACTTTGAGAAACGTCATTGATTTCAAGGTCCTCAGATTTTATGCCAAGACGCGAAAGTAGTTCGTTTGTCACAGCTGGCTGCAAACAATCAAAATTTTCTTCTAAACACTCTAAACAAATATTTATTGTCATTACCCAAGGATATGTTGTGGCAAAAAATAATGAAACCAACCAAATTGCACCAGAGCAAATCAAAAGTCAAGTTGAATGCACAAAAATGAGCTTGAGGAAACAATAGTCAAGCAACACCACACAAGAGTTAACACAACCATAATGTAGTACTACATCAACACAACGCTTAAAAAAACACATATGTTCCATAAATTCATACATTAGACCAGTGGTGGAGTCACTTCCTTGAAATTTAAGTACATAAAGTCAATCACTTTCTTGAAATTTAAGTACATAAAGTCATTCACCTGCAAAATTCTTTTACTACAATATATTTGTAAAAAGTCCAACTAAATTCTCTTATTAGAGGAAATTATAACATGATCAACTTAATATTTCATTCAAACAAGCCCTCATCAGTGTCACACTGTCTTCACAAGCAAAGTGCTTACACAAAAATCAAGCACAGACAGTCTGTACATTCATTCATTTGTTTTCATGCTCGCTTTTTCTGCTTAGAACATCGTGGGGACAGCAGCCCTATGAGTATTTGAAAAATCTCAAGGTTTCCAGAAATCTCAGATAGTTCTGCTGGCTCTCCACCATGATGGGACCAAGCAAGGTTAGATATGTGATCTTGCCACCTGGTCCTGATTACTAAACACTACGTGGGCCACCATACTGTGGGTGTAGCTAGCAGGACTTGCCTTACAAATCCTTCTTGGGACATTCTTGGCATGTGGCCAAACCGACAAAGCTGAGATCTCTCAATTCAGAGGAATGACTCGACATTCACAGCTTTACAAACTTCACTACTGCACACTTTGTTGCGAAGTGTCACACTGTGAACTTTTTGCAAAAATCCCATATTTACCACTTGTACTTGAGATAGCACAAGTTCAGTCATTAACCAAAATATTAAGTCATTTCAGTCAGAATGCCTGAAAATATAGGCAAATGAACATTGTTACAGCAAGTTCTGATACAACTGTGAAACCGCAATCCTCTGGAACGACCTGCCGCAGGAAGTGCGAGATGCTGAGAATATCTCCTCGTTCAAAAGATTGCTCAAAACTCACTTTTTTAATTGTGCCTTTCCTCAAAATTGTCGTTCAGTATGTTCTTAGTGTATTTTAACGTAATTTGAA
>JGI24159J19872_10000997_pt1 | contig 29370 bp, 19 predicted proteins | sample Ectturendosymbi4_FD_19872 | JGI IMG/M metagenome (IMG submission 19872)
CCTTCACTAATAAACTTTCAAGCTGTATTTGTCTCATGTGATCAGGCAACTATGCTAATTTTCTACAACTTGGTATCAATTACTATTTGATTTCAGACAAGGGGTATGAGAAAATTTAACGAAAGCTCAGGGGGTACGAGTGGGTAGAAAGGTTAAGAACCACTGCTCTAAAGCTATATTTTGTACATTCAAACTTTCTGTACAATTTCTATGAACAGACAAAATCATTAGGCCTATATGTGATTCAGACTTTGCGCACTCATGGTCGTTCGCAGGTACATTTTCAAAAGACGAAGAGATGGAAAAGAACGCTCTGCAGAAGCAATTGTAACTGGCAGCACGTACATAAGTTGCAGAACTTTACCAACGTCAGAAAAAATGTTGCAATTCGAAGTAAATGCAAGAGTGCTAGAAACAACGTCTTTCATTTTCACACTGACACCTGATACTTCATCAGCCAGAACAGCCAACGGATTAAACAACCTTGAGGCATCCAGATCGTCACCAAAATGTGTTTTCACGGTTTCCAAGTTTTCTGTGATCACGCACACTCTGTTTGTAAGCGAAATCAGCAATTTCTCTCATTTTGCGTAAAGATAAAAAATTTTCTGTCTGAATTTCTTTTATATTTCACCATTGATGCTGTTGGCAACGTCGACGTATATCAAAAGATAAGAATCTTTCAGGGAACTGAATGTACATGGCCTTGAGCCAGATTGCCGTTTTTTAGGTCAACGCGCTCTCGGAATACGGGGATCCGTTAGTTGTAACTCCTGAGGTTGCTGCACGGTTTTCTCCCAAAATGAGGAAAATGCAGCATTAGTACGAAACTGCTGAACAGCACAAAGTCCTAAGCGGCAAACAGAATCTTGAATGAGTTTTGTGATTGTCTCTGCTTTAGTGTGTTGTTTGCTGTAATTCCAGCAAACAAGAACATTATCCTTGTGTGCTGTTGATTACTCGTGTTCGCGAAAAGCTTGAGCGGTGTTTCTCCACCTTTGAAACCCATACGGTGAAACCGCTAGTTCTACTTTTGACGAGTGAGGAAATTTCAGAATGCAGGCCATTCTGCATGGATGACAAAAAACGGATTCCTTACTATCATGCCGTTTTAATCAATCCCACACTTTAAACCACGGGTACGAAAACATCTGCAATCTGAATCCTTACTAAAAATCTTCGGAAACGACCTTTGTTGTTGGTGGGGTTCGAAACAAGCACAAAATATCTTGCCAGTACTTATACATCCGCTATCTTCTGCGCTTAATGCATTCGTGATATCTTCCTCTATGCCACTACATCTTGCTCTCATGCTCTGTAGGTGTTATCTCAGACTCGCGTTTATTTGGTGGCTCTAAACTAGCGCCCTAGCGGTCTGGGAAACAACAGATTTTGATTCAAGCGCTGGGCATGTGAGAAATAACTGTCAATAGTTTTAATTTTCTTAGAGGGCTGCTGTGCACTCACGCTTCCAAAACTATCCCATTTGTTTCTCACTTCCTGAGATTGTTCAATCAACCACGTGCTGGACTGCTAGTACTGTACCAGTTAGCCGTTACCTCAGCGTCTAATAACTAGATTTGTGAGAGAACGCGCTGTAATGCAGCGAGGTCAGACGGCCCTGGGCAAGAAGCAAGTTTGGCACCCCCATGTTCGAAACTGAAGTCTTTCGGAAGCAAATGTACTGCGTTGAAGAAAGTACTTGTGACATTGCTGGAACTTTTCGGCGCCCCCCGCAGTGATTCAGCGCCCCCATATTGAGTGGTCGCCCGGGGAATTGTGCCCCGCTTGCTCACGCTCGTTACGCCTCTGGATTGCAACAATAGTTTTGTTTCTGAGCAATCGACAGTCTGTGGATTGGGACCTAACACCAACGAAAGGACAAACATGTTATGCGATTCTATCTCGCTTAATGCATGCAACTTCCTTTCTAACTGTTTTGTTAAAAAATACTTTCGGATGTTTGTATTGGTCTGGCCGGGCCATGTAGGCCATACCGCTTCCGCCGCCCTTGCTAACATCAATGAAAGGTCGAACATGCTATGCGAGTATTTCTCGCTTAATGCATGTAACTTTACTTTAAACTTCTTTCGGATGCTTACATTGGTCTAACCGGGCCATAGCAATATTTGGGTTGGTATGGCCCTGTGGCCATACCGGCCATACCGCTTCCGCCGTCCTTGTAGACCACCGTCAATCTTTCGAAATTAAGTTCCATTTATATTTCTCTGAGCTGAAAGAGGAAGGAAATGCATTTTTACGAAATCTGTTCTCTACCTCTCTGGCTACAGCCGGTATTCTTGATGAAGTACAGAACCAATTTTGTGATTTTCGGAATGATTCATCAGCACATGATATTTTTCATGAAATGCCATTTTCTCGGTTCTGCGGAACTGTGAATGAATCATATCCACAACGGTCTGAACTAGCTTTCCGAATATTGCTTTCGTTGCCACAATATATCTCTGCGAGAGTGGTTTTTCAGCTCTAGCTCACATCAAAACGGACGCACGAAATCAAAGGATAGTCGAGCATCATAAAAGATGAGCACTGTCAAACACTCAACCCCGAATTTCGAATTTGGCCATACGGCTGCAAAGTCAACCGTCTCATTGAAAATGTTTGTGAAATTCAATTACTGTTTGAAATTTAATGTTATGAAATGCATTTTTGTGGTAGTTTGTTGCATTTTTCTAGAACAGCATTTTGTTGTAATCATAATGGTTATGATATCATATGTATTGAAAAAGGAGTAGGAAGAGGTCACAGGGTGTGTAAAAATAACAAAGGGTTCTGGAACCGAAAAACGTTGAGAAACACTGCATTAGAATAGAAGGTACGGCCTTCCGCTAAGTATGGCCTTCTCCAAGCGGCCCCCGAGCCAAATTAATTGCCCACACCTGGTATTGACTCTAGAGCAGGGGTGGGCAAATAGCGGACCGCGAGCCAAATGTGGCCCGCCACAGCGTTTTCAGTGGCCCGCAGAAGCATTCGGGAAAATCCTCAAATCTAAAATTTCCTCCAAGTTCTCATAGTAAATACTAATGCTGAGGCTATAAACCTAGACTTGCTTCTACGCCTTTAAGGTACAGTCCTCCGCTAAATGCGGCCTTCTCAAAGTGGCCCCCGAGCCAAAATAATTGCCCACCCCTGCTCTAGAAGATGTGTTCTTTATAGGTAAGGGAGCGGTCCAGGGTAACGCCTAAGCAAGCAGGATTACTTGCATGTTGAAAATTTTTCCCATATCAACTGACATGCAATTGGCGACCTGCTTCTCCCTTTCTGAGGTGCAAAGAACACAGTTGGGTCTTGTCTGGGTTAAATCTGAAGTAATTTGTTGTGTAGTATGGGATGAGATTTTGCAATGCGTCACCGAAAAAGTTTTCCCCCTCCTTTCAAAGGATTTTGTATGTGTTGCAATGCATATGTCGTCTGCATAAAAAAATTCTGGTTCCTGTGGTGAGACGGGCTAATCGTTTGTGTGAATATTAAACAAAAGGAGAGAACCTTTCTTTAGGGAAGTCTATTTGTTGTTTCCGCCACCGACTCTTCTATCCTCATAAGATGACCTAAGGTGACTTTTTCCCAAGGTGACCTAATCTCCAGCAAAATTTTGATCAACTTGATCAGCTGGAATCATGAGTGCATTCGTATAATTTCTTGGTAAGTATTCAGTGCGTGAAATAGCGTTTCCTCATGTGATGAAGGCTGAACGTTTGACTCAATTTTGGCAAAATTAAGATCTGGTATGTTTGCAACCAATGAACTTAATAAAATTCCACCACGTTAGTGCTTTAATTTTTAATCACTCTGAAGTAAAATTTATGCCCAAGCTTCTTTGGGTAGCCCCAGATGAAGCAACACTCCAACATGTTTTGTCTTCGGTAGTATAAGCTTCGACATACTGCAACATTGATACAGGCACAAACAAACAGTGTGGTTTCCTTTACTTCCTTCAGACGTCACAGGTTAGTGAAAAATAGGTTTAGCGCTTCAGGATGGAAACGATAGCTTCGCATTTTGCTGAAACCAGCTGCTACCAACGTTGCAACGATTAAGTCAGCTACACTTACACCCAACATGTGGAATTCGAAACACGTCTGTGCAGGAATCGTTTCCTCGTCACACATTTGCAGCAACAGCTGCAGTTTGCATCCGTCGAATCAATTCGTGCTTCGTTAGGGACTTTTTGCGTTTACACTTATTGTTTGATGTTTCATTCCCTACAAGCTTTTCCTTCTGTAGCCTGCGCAATGGTACCACACGCTTTAGGGTACTAGTTGAAAATTTGGTTAGCATTTTGCAGTCGTTGTTTTGGTGCTTTTCGAAATATATTGATTGAGACTTGAGAGCATTAAATGGAAAACACGTTCATTTAGTACATTACCTTTCGTTACCGAAGTGCTACAAATAAAACAAATCATGTGTGAAAAACTGAAAAAATTTAAGCTAATAGCAGCCGGGAAACCATCTGCTACCTAAATTCACTTGAAAAACCTCGTATTGGGCTTCCGGTGGCGTTTTTTGTCCGTTTTCAAACAATGAATATCCCAACGTCTGGTCTGCTGCGACTTATGCGTGATCGCTACTTCAGAGTAAAGGCTTGCCATTTAAAAGAAAATATGCNTGCTGCGNATATGTTATGTGCATTTTATTGCACCATTCTGGTCGTGTGCGACGTTGTCTTCTCCAGCAACCCANATCAACAAACCTTGGTAATGTAACGTAGAAACTTCAAATTNGTCAACGTTTTTTGAGAAAAAAGTTTNGTTTTTTCTCGAAAAATGAACTTTGATTTGATAATGAAAGTTTCATTTCTTTTAACCATATATTTGTTTCCTGGTGCTTCCTCTCATACCGAAACCAGCTGGCTGTAAAAATGAATGATTGGTCATCTGGTGGGTTAATGTGGTTGATTTCTTCATTTACGCATATCTGTGAACTGTGTTTGGTGCTTAAGGACTACAATGTCACCCAAAATTGAGAAAAGACATGTCCTTTGAGTAACGACTAGATTTTCTCTGTGCCAGACAACTGTAATTATACGTATCGCAAAGGATTATAATTCGCAAAACTAGTTTAACGATAAACTGCAAATTTGGTTGCAGACATTAACTTGGGCGAGATTGGTGACAAATTTAGAAACAAGTTTTATCAGTGACTTGCAATATATGTCTGACAATCATGCTGTGCTCTGCAAAGCAATTCACACACAGAACGATTTGGAGTCAAGACATGTGCAAACATAAGCTAACTTTTGACAAAGTATATTTGTGTAACGTTTGAGAANGCCTAATGGAAACTTTTCGCTTGTTTTCTAGAAAATGAATTTACCNTGTATGATATGGACATTGAACAAAAGGATTTTGCACATATTGTGTTATATGCCGGTTTGNTGGTATATTTCATTTACTGTGAAGGATCCATGCGTTGATCGTAGAGAAAAGNATTAAAAGCACAGGTATCATAGCACATNAAAATACGATAGATATGAAAACGACTCAATCTTTGTGCAAAATGGCATGAGAACACAATCACGACCCATACCTTTTATTAAGGCAATAATTTTAGCTTTTTTAGAAAGCAACGAAAACGTTTTTTTTTTGTTAATTATTTGATCGATAATGTGCAAAATGTGAACGCTACATAAAGATGCCCAAAATAAACTGTTGAAAGATTTTGTTTAATCTCTATCGTAATGAACTTTTCAAGTGAATGTCGAAAAAGTCTTTAGCAGAACTTCTGCAAGTTGATTTAGGTTTGATTTCACGTAATTAATTTATTATCTCAATTTAAAGTGTTCAAAAATTCTGCATTTTATATAAACATGCTTTTTTAGAAAATATCACACCTGATCATGCTCACTGCAAATATTTGCAAAAACCGGAATTTGCGTATGCATTCTTAGAGCTTGCACGTTTGTGGCTGATGCTGGAACCTGTACTGTATAGGCAAGGGTAGCTCAGAAGTGTAGAAAATCGTTTACATCACTGAGAACATACATAATATTGTTATAGCTGTTATTTTGTTTTTTAAAATAACCTTAAAAGTAATTTCTGTTAGCTATAGAGAAATATGAAACGATAAACACATGGTTGTTGTCAGAGCTTGCTCAATTTTTATTTTTAGTATAATCTCAATAGCATCTGAGTGAAGTCACAGAAAACACGAGTGGATTTAATCCCAAGATTAGACTAATTTTACTGAAAATTACACCACGAAACCCTCAAAGCTTGAAAAATACCCTTTCAAGTCCTTTACAACGATTTTCGTGGTCGGGTTGGTGCAAGAGAAATCTTGACCAGCTTTGCTAGCAGTGAGTGGCCACTATACTGGATGACTCATTGCAGTGCAATCCCTGTGACCTTCTGCATAGGGAAAGCGGTCTCATGAGACCTTAACCGGTAGTACAGAAACAATTAGAGCAAAATTTTGATTTCTTTTTTCGGTCACACTTCAAACGTAAGCTGATCAGATGCTGGGGCACCTCTTATTTACATATTCATGTATTGCCGTTCATGAAAAAAATGAATGGAATCAGAAAGCTCCATCTAATTTAAGGTTTTTCCTACAAAGTTTTGAAAATCTGAACCAAAATTCTGAATCAACCAGTCGTTTAAAAATATCAACCAAGGTGAACTGATATATTAAATGGCAAAGGCAATTAGACCATATCAATATCTATATCAGTTTCAATAACACACAACTTCCATGTTGCGTTTGAAATCCTTTATGATAATTTCACATATACCTATACGTTCAGAGAGACCCTTATGTATTGATCATTTTTTCAAAAATTAATGATCGGCGTTCATTCATGTTATAATATTTAACATGTGTCCACTGTTGCAAGCTTTCGGTTGGCGTTGCGCTGAATGCGTGGTTCACCACGAACGGAATGTGGGCGAAGAGCAACACCCATATATAAAAGCCGCGAACAAGCAATAATAGAGTGATCTCGTCGGGTGAAATCCATAATTGCTTGCTGCCACAGTGCGAAGCTTTGCGCACATGCCTCTCGGGCTTTCCGATCGCAACACTACTAAGTGTTTTGCTCTATACTTTTTGGCAAATTAGCTTTGCAACCTTGTTGAAAACTGGTTTAGTTTGGATAATATTGAGGTTAATGCACACTTTCTTCAAAATTTCAAACATTGCTTTGTGTAGATCTGTACCATAGCAGACTTGAGTACAATGATGGAGTCTCGAGAGTTGGTCATGGTGTCGAGATCCATTTTTGCGAGTCTCGGTCTCGGTTTCGAAGATGTCAGGTCTTGTCTCGGTCTCGAAGGCTACAGGTCTCGGCCTTTTGTCTTGAGAAAAGCCTTTTGTCTTGAGAAATGGAATATCGCAAAGAAATAACTTAGTACAACTTCTATAATTTAACAAATTTTTGTTTGTTGCATTTGTGGTTAAGAACAACCAAAACAGGTCGCCAAAAATGCCAGAAATTCGAAAAAATAAAATTAGAGGTAATGACAGAAATTTGATGAAATATTTCAGCAAAATCCACAAATTGTGAAGTCTTGAGTCTCGGTCTCCAATTTCAAGTCTCGAGTCTCCGTCTCAAACTTTTTGGTTAAGCCTCGGTTTCGGTTTCGACGTTTGAACCAAGTCTCAGTCTCGATCTCGACTACATCTGCATGAATATAACACTGACAGGCTTCGAGATAATCCTCAAAATTATTTACCTGAAAGTTACAAGTATAAGCTTAATAAAACTGTTTTTCTGCACATGTTTCATTTGGATCGAGCAATCCATACTGGACACCACATAAAATTTGCTTTTCTGCGATGTTTGGTATTGTTTTATTTTTGACAGACATACAGTTTTCGAAATGCTTTTACTCCAAACCTTTTAGCCAAGTCTTTTGGCGATGTGTCCCCATACGTGTTTGCTGTGGTGACGTACTCTGCATGACGCTTGTACAAATAAAATGCCATCATATGCTGCAAACACCGTTAATTGCCTTTCGACGTTTATTACTGCGCGTCAGCTTTGTTTGCGCACTGCTTTGTGTTTGGTTTAGGTTGCTGTGATAATGAAGAGCTTTGCCACAGCAGCCATAATATCTACATTTTCAAACTCAAGTCAGTCGAGCGTAATAACGAGGGAAAAACACTTTGAGGTTTCCAAATAAAAGCTTTTAGAGAAATTACATTCCACAAGAAAGCATGGATAAGAGGTAGAAGTATCAAGCAAAACATGATTTATGTGTAATATGTGCAACAGCACTCAATGAGGCAAAGGCAGAAGCAAGAACAGCAGAGGAAATAAAAAATAACAATAGCCGAGGTTATAAGCTAAGTTATTTCGCAACATCAACGCCAGAGTCAAACTACAGTCGTTGTATTAGAAGCACTAGAAACAAATGATGGCAACGTGGAACCACGTATTTCAAAAAATGACAAAGGCAACAGGGCATTACTCAGTAACTATTAACCTCTTCATCTGACAATTTTCTGACATTCCAGGTAGGGCTTCTCTTTTGGATTAATAACATACACTAGCACAAAGTTTTCACACGAAGTATTCTTAATGTTTTTAATACTTTTTGTACGTAGCACTAAAATATTGAATGAAATATGTTCATGCAAAGCTATTTTTCATTTTCAGCAAGCTTCAAATAATGCATCAAAAATCGATGAATATTTCTCAGAATCGACCTGCTAACATGAAATCAACTTAATAAACCTCTTCCGCAGTAAAAACGTCTATGTCCCGTGACTCGCTGTTTGATTTCTCCATTTTTTTAATAGTAACTTTTCCCCGATGGCATCATTTATGCAAACAACTTTAAGTAATTACAAATGGCATCATTGCCAAAGCACAGTTGAACTAAAAACAAACAAGCATCTGAAATTTAGGTCTTCTATAACCCATGCTGGTAACTGTGCAACATGAATACAGAGCATGAATATTTTGCTATTGACTTATATTTTTCTGGTAACGACCAAAGGATATGGGTTTTGAAAATATTGCAGGCAAACGTCAGCACTTCCCAATAGTGAAGTGAGAATGAAGTTGTATTTCCTAGCTATTATTTGTAGCATCTTGTTCCTGAAATACGCCTCAGGGAATAGTTCTCTTGATGATTTGTGGAAAGCTTGGAAATTAAAATATGGTAAGTGGGCAAAAGTCTCAAGACATCGCTCTCTCTTTCTCACAGCTTTTGGTTCTTTACTAAAAAAATATGTGCGGTATTTGGTATCCACTCTATCAGTCATTACGGAAACGTCTTCTTGTTTGACCGCATGTCTGATGCAGCTTATTTCAGCAAAAAATAATTGCATGAGGATCTTGCAAGTAGTTTTTTTTGCGGAACATCAACGGTCAGGATGGCCGAGTGGTCTAAAACGTCAGACTCACGAGCAAAGTCTCTTCGCAGCAATGCTATAATGTATGTGCTGGTCTACGAATGGAGGCGTGGGTTCGAATCCCACTTCTGACACTATTTTGAACCTTCGGAACCTATCATCAACAGCCTTTAAAGTGTTTCTGTTGCTCCTTTGTGATAAAAACATTTCACATTCCTAATAAAACGTTTATTTGCACAAAAGTTAACTCACAAACCTTCAAACGGCTTTGGAACTGGGAGAATCACACCTTAATCAAACTGTGTGTCAACATATTTCGTAAACTTCTCACAAAAACTCCTACAGAAGTATGAGATTGGCCCATGGCGCAAAGGGTTTTGGTTCCTGGTTCACCACGCCATAACAGAACAAATGCAAAGTCCAAGGGAGCCACGAATGACAGTCGAGGTTGATTGTCACACAAGTAACGTTAAAATTAACTGCGTTATCTTCACTGCTTCAAATCTTGAAGTAATTTCAATATTCATCAGCAAAATTACCCGGAAACGCACTTACGTGCAACGTTTCGTTCCACTCTCGTGTAAAAGCGGACTCATATATGTATTAACTGCGCAACATGCCTACGACTTTCGAATAATTTTTCATTACGTTTGCTGCAGTAGAACTTTATTATCAACATGAAGACGATAAGCGTAAAACACCACATGGAAACATCCATCAAGCAAAGCAAACGGAGCTTCGAAATGGCAGAGCCTCAACGAAAAGATTATTCTTGATTTTCTAACGCATTGCTTGAGACAGAGGTTCCCAGCCGGGGGTTCGGGGACCCTGGGAATTCGATAGAAGGTATCGGGGGTCCTAAATGCGGTTTTCGAGAGTGAGAGTTTGTATGTTTTCGGATGTAAGTTTTTCAAAACAACCAAGATTTGTCAAAGCTTGCAAGTGCAATTAATCAAAAGAAGAATATACAGCCTAATTTGTCCAACTAGTGTTATTTAATTCAACAGTTTAAATGGCTCAGTGCATGCATTGAAATTTCTGCTTCACTCTGCTGTTGCCACGTTGAAGATGGCCGGTGATGCGATTGTAAGCGCTTCTTAGAGCACTGTTGAAAATGAGTATGTCGTTCAGTGAAGATTTCTTTACAACACTTCTGACACTGTTTTCGGAAATCTTTGTTTTCATCCGCAGTGATCGTTGCATGTCAGATCTCAAAAGTCTCATAAAAAAATCACCTGTTTCACGCCAGCACTTTTCGAACTATTGTATTGTCCCTAGCCTGCCCTTTCAATGCACTGGACTTTCACGAGTGTGACGCTTTCGACTCGGTACAACAATATAAAGGAAAAGAATGCAGTGATCATGTGAAANATTCTCACAACCTTTNAGGCACAATGATTTTGACCCGCAAACAGTAAACATTTGTTGATCTCTTTCTAAAAGAATTTCGTCTAGATTTTTATTTCAATCACATAATGTTGAAGGCAAAAGATGAGGTGATGATTGAATTTTAAGGTAAAGAGTTAGTAAAAGGCATGGTATATGGCAAAAAAACAAAGGCGATTTATAGTGTTGTGTAAACAAAACCATTAAAATGTGTAGATGCTTTGTAGTACGTCTGCCTATGCACAACATGTCATTAATATAAGACAAAGGGATTTTATATTGAGTGAGAATTTTCTTCAACTTGGGTTAATTAGTCCAGTCAGTTGATCTCCGAAGCTTAGCAGAATGTGCATAAAAGTAAAATCGCGCTTTATTTTATAAAATTTATAGTTTTGTATGAGCTTCAGGATTTGCGGGATATTGCTTCTCAAGAAACATCAAAAGAGACAATGTTGTTGAAAATGTGTTTTAACTTAAAAGAATATTTGCAAAACTTTTGCTGAAGAAGAGTATGACGCACCCAACTGTTGAACCTGACAAAGCAATTGAATAGAACATTGGATAAAACTTGGGCTTTCCCAGTATGTTTTGCGGCTGATTTTGCATTCAGTTTTCATAATAAATGGAATGATCTTCTAAGTTCGATACCTTCAGGAAATCTGCTTGGAAATCAATGACACGTTTGCATTATCTTTGGAGTTTACTTTTATTTATTTTTAAGTCTGATAAATCTGTGAATTTCTTTTTCTGTGAAGCTGAAATTCTCTGACTAGCTTCCAAATATTTTTCCATGTAACCTTTAATGCTTTTACAAATGATTTTCATTAAGAGAAAGTCTACAGCCCAGCTGAAGAAAGTAAAAGGCAAGAAATATGGGAAATGAATTTCAATCATGTTTTAAAGCACAACTCCAGATATGAAAATGGAACTGAGCACTATGAGTTAGAAGTAAACGCGTTTTCTGATAAGGTAATCTATTTCTATCATTATAGTAGCTTGATTCCGGTTAAGTACGATAGTGTGATAGAGCGTGCCACCGAAACTCGAAAGCTTGTTTCAAATCCCGGCGAGTCACACCAAAGACTTTGAAAACGGTTCTTGGGGCCTGTCAAATCTCGTTCTCAGCATTAATTGATGGGTGAAAGAAAGGTTCACATAGATTTCTGCCATTGGCCTCTACAAGTGCAGCATTCACTGCGGAATTAGGTGCATTGCCATGACGTAGATTANGTGGAGATGGTAACAAGCAGTCCCTTAGTGATACTGCAAAGCGAGTTTATTAAAGTTACCTTGTTAGTAGCTTGACTTAATCAAAAAAAATTACTGCCACAAATTTTATGAATGCCTTGAAAATTAGACGTAATATCGAAGCGTGCAGTTTTTGACTTGCATTTTTATTTTGCCTTTGTATACAAACCATGGATTTGCATATTTTATTGCCATTTCAGGTTTGCAGTATGATTTAGGTAGAGAAGGAAGTTTCGAAAAACATCCAAACATGTTCAAAGCTGCTAAAGGTTTTGAGGAAACAATAGCTGAAAAAGAAAAGTTGTTAAACTAAAATTTCGTTTACATTTTTTAGGAATCACACGAGCTTTTTTTTCGAAGTTCACGTTTCAATCAAGACAATTCATTTTGTTTAGTCCAGCACAAAATAATCAACTCGAGCCTGCCAACACATGTTGATTGGAGAAAGAAAGGGTTTGTGACACCCGTGTGCAACAAGAGCATATATGCGACTTCTTCAATGATTTCAGCGGTAAGTTTGACAAAAGGCAAATCTAAGTGGAGGTGAAGTTAAAGAACAACAAGTTTTTAAATAACTGACAACCATATATTTCACAGGATTTGTAAATGAACAGGTTTCATGAACTTTGATGCAAAACAGCGTTGTTAAAGTGGCTGCTTGGTCCTCACTGCTCCGAACAAGATTTTGTACTTAGAAACGAACATATATCATTGAGCGAAGTTAAATCATCCGTATGGTACGCAGGNATTCTTTAGCTATGATTGAAATGCAAGAGCTTTCGAGTGATACATTTTCACTGTTTTCAGCATTACACAGGTTTGTAGACGAACTCTTAGTACAGTGTTTCTCAAACTTGTTCTAACCGTTACCCAAATCAAGGTGGCGATTATCTCTTATTACCTCAACAAAAACTTTTCGCATTTCATGTCGAAAATTTATTTTCCAGTGTTCGCTCATAATATAAAACAGCATTGACCACCGAATAACTGCATATTACCCCCGGAGGGTAATTTACCCCCAGTTTGGGAACCACTGTCTTAGTATATAATTATATTTCTAAGATTATTTTGAAAACGGACCTGTTTATAATGTATGCTGCAAAAGGAAAGATTACAATATATTCATTGCAGTGGTTGAACAAACCCGATGTCAACAGAATATACAATGTGATAATCATACTAAAAAAACTATACCTTGTTACATGGATTGTAGCTGCACTTGAATCACTTGAATCTTTATTCATTTAAAATATCATCTTTCTTTTTCCATACAAAGGAAATATAAGTTTTACATTCTTTTATGTAAATACAAGTGTTGTTGTATATTAAAAAAGGCAATGTTGCATGCACTAATATTTCTGTACCAGAGAATAAATTTAAGTTTTGCAGGTTGGATCGCTTGAAGGCCAACATTTTAACAAAACGAAAAAGCTAATACCACTTAGCATTCAAGATTTGGTGGATTGCTGTGGAAACCGAACTCCTCCTGACTTGCTGAGTGTTGAAGTACTGTACAAATGCATATACGATATGAACGGCATTGATACAGCGGAATCGTATCCTCCGAAAAAGGTAATATTGATCAAAATGTTCCTCAAAACACCACTGAATAAATTGCAACGTTCTGTGTTCAACTTCAATAAATAAATTAATTGTTTAGCATTCTCTGTGCTGAGGGAAACATGGCGATATGCAAAAATGAAAGTCCATTCAATGACTTACCCAATGAAGGAAAACGTGATCCACAATTAAAACATACGCTCTGTTCTAATTTGATTGAGTTGTGTGAAAATGTTTTAAATAAAGTCAGCGTTAGAGGATAAATCGCCCAAGGCAAGCTTGTATAAGGCTGAAATAACTAGTTTTACTCTTTTTGCCCTTTTATGTATGGGTTTAGCACACTGACCTTCCGAATTTTAAGTCTTCGTAACACGTTTCACAATACAATAAGAAGGGAGCTTTGCAATGTTTTATCATTATGCGTTTTGAAACAGAATTTGCTTGCATAAATAGCAAGCGCTGGAAAATGAAAACCCAAGGTAAAGTGAACAAGACAATTATGCATTTCAAATTTGCAACACATTTTACGTTCTTAATTTCAGCCTGGGGAATGCCAGTTTAACCTGGAAACAATCGGAGCAACTGTAACAGGATGTTTCCACCTTGCTAGCGGGAGTGAGGCTGCGCTTGAACATGCAGTGGCCACTGTTGGGCCCATAGCAGTAAGAGTGGACGCAGCGCATCCATCGTTTCAGCATTACAAAAAAGGTATTAAAAATCAGATGCAATTTGTCATCCACTGCAGTTCACTTTCCGCAGAACATTCACATGTTTTCAAAGAAATAATAAAACTATCAAATATTTTTTTTCGTGGTTTGGGGAAAACCGAAAACCTTATACTTTTTAAAGCTTCATTTAGAGCAACTGTTAGAATTTGCCTTTGTTGGCCACAATGTCTAGTATCGAATGCTTTCTAAACGTGCTTGGCTGATAAAAGAGGCGCTTCATTTACCATATGCTATGCTTCACAGGAAAGAAATGAACAATACAGGTCGACCAAAACTCATGTTGGGTGCACGTTACATACTTACCGATTAACATTGCGCATCAAACTTTACGAATCACTTTTTCATGAAATAATGCTTTCTGTGGTTTTCCAAAAACATTTTAATTGATCACAAAGTTTGTCGATGTTTTTACATATCCTGCAGTAACACTGGGTTGAAGTACAAGTTGAAGTATTTCGAAAAATAAACGTGAATCGACCAATCCATAGAGTTATTCAATGAAACGTTTGTCCGTTTCCTTAGTATTCATTCAGTCCAGATGCAAAGTGGTATTTGCACACACAAAGTGACTTGATCGTACCAAGAAGCCAAACTATTGTAGTTATTCCGCGATTCCCGACAGGTTTTGAATAACGTTGTCGAAATCTTACACATAACAAGCGATTAAAGAACAGCTCACTAAATCGCTACGTTGAATGGCAATTGCAGTTTGATTTTGTGACGCGTCGCTTTTAGCTTGTCGTGCGGCTGCACTACACGGTGGAAATTAATTTAAAGAGTAACAGTTGAATTATTGCGGGTAATTTCAGGTGTCTATTATGAGCCAGAATGCAGTGATTGGAGAGTGGTTCTCGGTATGTTGGTTGTAGGATACGGTGAAGAAAATGGCCAGAAGTATTGGATTGTTAAGAACAGGTTTGAGCTACTAGAGATGTGCACTTTGGGAGAAGCATTGGTAAAATCACTTATATGTATCTGACTTAAAGCCAGGTCTTGTAATATAAGCAAGAAGCAGATCCTTTTTATGCCAAATTTTGCGAGTAAAATTGACTGCAGATTTATAACGTTTCAACTAAAATATGTTTAAATCTTGGGTATCGGTAGCAGTTTTTATCAGGTAACTGCTACTGTATTTTCATCGATGGTGTTAGTGCAAGTGAATTTACCTTGAGCATTCGTTTTACAGTTGGGGGACGTCATGGGGCATGGATGGCTACATCCATATGGCGAAAGATCGAGGCAACAATTGTGGAATTGCTTCTCAAACGGTTTACCCCACTGTATAAAGCATCATTTCAGTTGTTGGCAACACAACAGTTTCCATGCAAACTTGAGGTTTTGGAGCTCACTTTTCCGTTCTATGCCTATTGCACTTTTCCATAGACAAAAATGCAGTGCTGTAGCTGCGAAGATTTGCATTTAAGTTTTCTATAAATTAATGATTAACAAGCTTTTGATTGTTTCTGTGGCAATGACTGGAAATGACGTTAGTCCACATTTCTCACTTGACCAACCAACAACATGTTTTGCCCGTTTGTTTCTTGATTGCTTCTCTTTAAATACATACGTGTTGTTGCGACGAGAGTTGTTTTTGATTTACTTTATTGATCATTCCTTCTCACAACGCAATCATTATAGGAATCGTCTATATATGCATTGAGTGGTTTTAGAACGAGAGCTCTTTTACCNCAAGCAACAGTGTTGACGTGCTACAATGCTTTCCTACATAATGTCTAGCAACCTGATGTGTGCTACGTTTCATANCTATAGTCTTTGAAGGCCTATTTACAATTAGTAGTGCTCTGAAACAATCTAGTAAAACGCACGGTTCGGAAACCATTCAGGAATTTTATCATTGCTACTCAAAGTTGTGGAGTTCTTTCTAGTGTTAACATCGTCGTGCTCGGCAAGGGAAGATATGAAGTGATTTTACATTGACTTGTTTATAGCCCGAAACCAGTTGCAAACATCCACTGACTCATTGCGTAACTATTTCAATGTAACATAGGTGACAATTCACCGAAAGTTATGTCGCTGGGTATTCTGTAACCTACAACGATGTTGTTTATTTGTTTGTGACGTCAACATACACTTAACTATCCTTAGTACGTTTTCCAGAGTTGTTGCTAAACAGGCATTGTCCCAACCTTTGTAAAGTGGTTAATTGGTTTTGCATTCTTGCCACGTGGAGATTAGTAGATTGTAAGGGATAAAGTTAGTGGGTTTTAATTAAACTGTAACTTTCATGCATCTCATAGAGTTGACGTTTCTTAGTCAGAAGGCGAAATATATACTCAGAAAACACCACATTGTGTCTCGTTCTTTGCTATGAAAGGATTCCTTTTGACAAATGCTGTTCCTAAACAATTTCGTCTTTGCGCCAATACCATTATAAAGCAAGCAAATTGAATTCCAATTTAATTTGTGTGGCATCATACGTGTTGTGGTGTAAGGGTAGTCAGGCTTGTGTTAACCAGCAGATTGTAGTAAAATATTTGAGTGTTACATGCAGCTTTTTAGCAGGGAATTAATATACAGGTCATTGTTAAACCTACTCCATATGACAGCAATTTCAAATAGAAGGATATACAATATACATGCCATGTAATATACGTCGGCCTAACTTTAACATTTGCCGTGATTTCGTAGGTAGCCTGAGTGTCTACGTTAGCTGAAAGGTCCCTTCAGCATCTTTTATAGTGCCCCCAAATTCATGTATCCCACCGATGCTCGCTGTAGTCACAACATCGTTTCGTTTGCGAAGTCAATCTCTCCTAAAGAACAGATGCTTATTCAAATGTTCGTACAGTACTTCGTGAAAAACCTATAGAAAAATAAGCCAATATTGTTATAATCTTATGAGATGGTGAGCTAGCACTTTTTAGTAATAATAGAGGATTCAAGACAAAATATGAAAATGGAAGAAAAGCGCAATTAATATTAGACANTCACAGTGAATATAGCCAATCGTTTGACAACTNCAGGGGTAGTTCGTGCGGAGTTACATTTTGTGATTCAAGTGCCAATCCGTTTATTTNGCCANAGAAAATCATCAGTAGCATTTTCTAGAAAATTTAACTTTTTCTTTTTACCGCCTGTCAAGTGCAGTGTTCAAGAAAACATTTCGAACAGAACAGTCTAACAACGTTCACATTTCTGCATTTCAAAATAGACACCGTAGACCTTGGCTGGTGGTGGACACAGGCTAGTTTGGTGGTGGATGCGAAATTATTGGTGATGAACGCAAAGCTTCACAAGACAATGTTGCGTAAATGGCTCACCTTCGCGTAGGTAGATTTACGAGAAAAATAATCCAAAAATTCACCTTCGTTTTGAAGTAGCATGAGTAATAAATCGGTGCAAACTTTAACAATTCGTTAATTTCAGGAAATACTGCAATCGAACCAATAAGCAACGTGACACACAACAACGATCTGACCGAATGGAAGGTGCCGGTCAGGTACCTCACGGACTCGAGATAGGAACAGTTTACGTGAAGACATATGTTTACTCTCAGTGCAGTCTATATCTGTTATAGTACAGTTAAATTGGCGGCAGCATAACAGCAATACTGTTTATCGTTCGGATTGCAGCAAGTGAACGCGGTTAACTGTGTGTGTTACACCTAGTCTTAGTTTTTCAATCTACCAATATCAGGTATAGATTACAGATGAGCTCAAATCTTATGCAGACAATTTTAGTATTTGATGGATGGTCACAACCTTTGCATCCTTTTTGTTCATGGTATGATGGCGAAGAGCAAATCTGCCAATATTTACGTGAACAAGGTTTGGTTGTATCTCAAATGGCTTACTCAGTGCATTGTTTAATAACCTTCATAGGACAATTATGAAATGCCGTAAATATATTTCAAAGTTAATCACCGGTTTCATGTTTGTCATAGTGTTTTCCTTGCTTTAGGGGTGAACACATCGTGTTCAGTATTTATCTTGTTGGAGTCTTTTTGATGAATAAATCGCATGCTGAATGGGTCTGGATACTGTCTTGTTCAAGCAATCCATTTTCATGCAGGAAGATCAATTTGTCGTTTGCTTGCAGTGGTGTCTTTCATTCCAAATACGATATTTGTAAGCTTTTTTGCTCGTTCTACATTAGCTTTCTGAAAATATCTTCATTCTTATGTTTTTCACACGCGTCTTTATTTCTAATAATACGCCAGTTTTGCAAATCGATTCAGGAAAACACATGTCTTTCAAATTTCGTGTAGATGTCAATACTAAGAAAAATGGTTTTGTTCACAAACTAGGCCTTTTCTCTGACTTGACATGATAAAAGGAGTTTTGCTATTGTGATATTTTAAATCAAGCAGAAAAGTTTCCATCAGAGTTTTATTTTTGTACTTGTGAAGCTTTTCGAATTAAATTGAATTTCACGCTTGAAGATACACACTGTGCTTTAACTGCACTGAAGTTGCTGATCCAAATTTTTCAAATCGCGATTCACTTCTTTCACAGACGCGCTTGATTTCATGCATAATTTCTTGATTTCAGATGGTGTGGAGCAGTCTTACGTCCAACAATATGAATTTGACCAGCTGCAGTTCAAGAAATTCTAACTCGAGATGAACTGATCGGAAATACTCTATAGTCGAGTTGTTTCAAGGCTTGAGACTCGACCCGAGACAATCCACGACTTTAGCAAAACACGAATGTTCTAAAACTGCTACAAAAGTTTTTGACACAAAAAGGTTGAAATCGAATGAATCAAATTGAAAGTATGAATCTTTGTTCATACAGGACCTGATTTTAGTATGATAGATAATGTCTACTTGATTTTTCATAAAGCACCTGGTTTTAGTATAATAGAAAATGTGTGTAGTAGTGGCGCATGAAGCTGCTCCTCTACTGACCCCTAAATAGGGCTTCTAATTGGGATGAATAGCACGCACTTTGTTCAAAGTTCCGCATTTCGTTGTAAAACATTTCATAACCTTAGTTATCAAACGTTGTTAGGAGTTATCAAAAAATGCATGTTGAAACTCAATTATCGAAACAAACATTTGAAAAACCTTCCTAGGTTTCACTTGAAGGCTGCAGGAGATTTGATACTGCATGTAATACAACGTGTTTTGTCTGCTATTTCAAGTAAAGTTATTGCTCTAGCGCGAATAGAGTTATAGACTTGGTACTACTTTTTCTTATTGTAGTTTTCCTCTTAGGCTTTGCTTTTCTACTTAAGCTTATTCAGGAACTAATACAAAACAATGAGTTCTGTCAATGCATTTAAAAATCATGTGTTGCTCCTCAAAATTAAATTGCTGCTTTTATCACGAAAAGATCTGCGACTTACCAAAGGACAACTTTGAAAAAAGACATGGGAATAACTTTTTTCCCTTGTTGTCAACGCAAATGAAAGAGAACAAACACGCGGTTTCAAAGATTACGATTTGAGTTGCAGGTAAAAGACTGCTTTTTGTGAATGCGGAATAACAGCTGTTTTTGCACAAAGGATGAAAGCAAGTGTGATCAGGTGAGATAAATCATCCCAGCAACCAGTTTTCCTGTGCAAACTATCTCGGGTAAAAGCACCATCATTCATCATGTTACTTGCTGGGAAACTAAAGCTGAAAAGGATCAGAGTAAGCTGAATAGCAGCTTTTGCTGTACACTCCGTAAGAAAGCTGAGTTTGTTCATTTAATCTTATCTAAATATATCTTATCAAAGTTGTTACTGGCATTTTCATTCAAATGTTTAAAAAATTGTTTCTATTTATAAAACGCAAGCAAAGAGAGTTGAATAAAATGTTTGCGTGTTCTTATTCAAACTTGGCGCATGAGATTTTAAAACCTAAGACCATTTTTGCCTCAAGAAAATGTTTAAATATCAGTGAAGAATTTAGATATGACAAGACACTTAGTTATCTAGATTAATATTTCAATTGATTTTTTTGCTTCATTTAATCAGTCAATCATTGCTTACCTTCCTTTGCGTTTGTGCTTTGAAAACTTTTTTCCTGCCGCATATGTATTTCGTATCACAAATTTTTTTATTTTTCGAAACGGTATGCCAGACATTTTCTACGTCAGGCTTTCGGAAAAACAAATCTGTTAATACAAACATGGCATTGTGGTTTTACCCATCGGTGAAAACTACTTACTCATTTTTTCTGCACGATGTAGGTCTTTTCTACATTTAGGCTTGTGCAGGTAACATCAAACATGCGCTGGATGTTAGCTTGTGTGGTGTTGATTTTTTGCCAGTGTGTTCGAGGCTCTCAAATGGAAATAGAGTTCTCTTCAAAGCTCACTGATCCTTCTGGAGAAGCAGGGTTTGCAGACAGACACAAGTTGGTTTTGTTTGGAATTTTTATTTTGGCTGCTTTAAAAAATTAGCTAAAAATTAAAAAACTACGGTACTGTATCTCTAGCGATAAAGATAAAACGTAAAGGCTAACTTTGGATTCTCTCATATGAAAAAGCATCTTATGTAACTTTCTCAATTTTGATCTCTTTGATAATCGAAACTCACATTTCTGCAATCGTCATTTAAAAAAAAGAGATTTCTTCCCGTTATTATGCTTGAAACAAATATTGGCAATGAATATGCGAGCTGCATTTTAAAGAAAGTAAATGCCTAACCAAACGTGCAACTGTGTTGGTAAAAACCTTTCACATAAAGATAAAGAGATTTTGGTTTGAATTTTCATTCTGAAAACACGCTCTGGTTAGTTATAAAGTATCCGCATCTAACAACAATACCGAGGGTTGCTCTTATTAACCAAAGGTGCATTTCTTGATTTCATTTAAAATCGTTCAGTGTGTTGCTAGATCAGATTGAATTCGTAACAGAGAGCAAGAATCTTTGAAGCAATTCCAAAGTAGGAAATACACTTTGTAATGCACTGTAGCACAAGCTTCAGAGTCTCGCACAGTAAAATTCAACTGTTTTTACGAAACGTGTCTCTCTTGAAAAACGTTTTTCTCTGTTTGCTTTCAACGGCTCATCTTGACATGAAGGACGCAGGCAATGACGTGGGGTGGAGATGATAAGATTGCAGCGGATGAGGTAAAAGATTTGTTCGATGATTTCGACGATGACGCTTACGTTGAGGATGAAGGTTCGAAAGGTTCAAGTGATGAATATGTTTCAAAAGGATTGCTTGTTTTAAAAGCGTTGTTTTAAAGTTGAGTTTGTACTATGTCTTTGGTTAGATCTGTTGAAATGTAACAGCGGTTTGCTGTGAACCATATCCGTGATAAATTGTAAAAGCTGTTTCAATCATTCAAAAATGTGACAAAGACAGAGTGAAGTTTTAATATGCTTGTGTTAAACGAATTAGTCTTCCGGTTAAGATAAAAAGCTCAGTTGCTTACAGGCTAAATTCTCTCTATGACCCGCAATTTCGAATTTAGAATAGGGTTGTAAAAGTATTTTAACACGCTATATTGCAACAACGGCAAAATAATAGTTGGTGTGGCCAGTAATACACAGAGCCATCCTTTCATTCATTTTCATACCCACTTTTCCTTTAGGAGGGTGGCAGAGGCAACAACCCTAGGAGAAGGTAAAATACCTCACTGTCAAAGGACCAAAGGGTCTTGAGACGTTGTTACTCCACCAGGTCTTTGAACGACCTCGGAGCCGCTTTCGCGGGGGCTAGTCTACAGGACTTGCCTCGCCAAACTTTCGTGGGCAATCTGGTCACATGGCTGAATCAACATAGCTAGGATCACTCGATTCAGAGGATAAGTGGTTCGACATTCCGGACGTTACGAATTTCATTACTGCGCACTTTGTCGAGAGTTTTCACACCGTCAACTATTCGCAAAGATCCCATCTCTGCGGCTTGTGCTTGGGATAGTATTCGTTCGGACATTACTCAAGATTCATGACAATCGATCAGCATCGGAACAAAGACCGATTAAAAACTGACGGTTTCCATTTTGTAACAACAGAGCGATAACGGCCAATCAGAAATGCGTTTGCTTTACTAATCCTGTTCCGCCTTCCATCACTCGAAAATATCACCCCAAGGTACTTGAACGTCTCCACCTACTGAATTGTATTGCCGCTTGCTTGCAGCGCACACTGCCTTGGTATTTGTTCCTTTTAGCGCTAATTTCCATTCCTATTTGATCGCAAGCAGCTGAAAACTGATCTAGTGCATGCTGAAGTCCCTGTTGAGATGTTGGCAGTAGCAAACAAATCGTCCACATAAAGCAACGGCTGATCATGTAGCTTCCAAACTGTGATAGTCACGTCGACTTGGGTGTGGCTGTCAATCAATTTCATGTAATAACAGACTACGATAAAGAATGATGACAGCACGCACGCTTTTCAGAGATAAATGCATCCTGCACTTGACTGATTAATGGACCCTCTAAAAAAAAGGGTGTGCTCGTTTAGGCTGAAGTTGTTAGACGGTTTCCCGTACCTAATACATGTATACGCGCCAAACGCAAGCATACAGTGCCCGGATTTCGTGGAAGAAACTACAGTGACCCCTTGCGAAGGGTAAAAGCTAAAAAATTCACCACTCTCTGGGGAGCTGTCAATGCACACGTTTGAAACGATGCTTGGTTGTGCAAGGGTGTGATTGGCCAGCAGGGTGAATCTGTCGTAAATGATAAAGGAAGAGTCATGCTGCACTGACGTGCTGTAACAACCCACTGTGGATCATGAGCACTTTTCCATCACAGAAATATACACAAGTAGGCCTACATGTTGTGCAGAGATTCGTTTGGTGAAGGGCTACTCATTGATTTATGCATAGTTTGAGCTGACGTGTTTCGATATATGTTGGACGTTCGTGTCAAAAGATGTGCACAACTGACGACGGATCACTACCTGATCGCCTGCAAGTTACGTCTTGAAAAACCAACAGGACTTACAAAAATGTGCAAGGCCAGGAGGTTCTATCGAATGCAGTGGGGGGCTTGAAGTCAAAGACATGAGACAGGCTTTTGCAAACGTCGTTTTGAGAGATCCCAGAATGCACAGAAAAAGCAGATGTGGAGTGACAGCTGTTCAATGCAGATGTAGCTTCATCTGTTGATCCGGTATTGGGACGGAAACATCTCGGTGTGTCGAAGAATGGCAAAAAGCAACATTTTGGTGGAACTAAGAGTACATAGATTTTCTTCGAGCAAAGGAAGTCATGTAAAATCCGGGGCTTCAGAACAAACCCAATTTTCCTTGCATTCGCGGTGCGCTGAGGCGCGAAAGTCAGTAGCACGCACAGTGAAAAAATTCTAAATGCCGTCCTGAGAATATTTTGAGCATAAACGAGATTCCACTTACTGGCAAGCCACCAGCCCCTTACAATATCGTATCTACGTAGGTTGTCTCATGAGCTGGTAATCAGTGGGTTTGACAATTTTGCCTCCAAAGACTGGTGAAGAAATGAAAACGTTGGGAGAATTCCAAGGGCTAGCAAGTTGCGTTTGCGTAGTTTCATTAGTTTGACCTGCCGTACCATCATTTTCATTAGCCTTGGTCGCCTTGATTCAGCAACACATGCTACTGCAAATAAAACTGCGTTTGTTAACAATGCTTACACACTGATGAACGAACTGTAGTGAAATATAACATCAACATGGTGTGCATGTCCACAAAACCTGGGATCTTGAAGCTGGAATGGCGCATAACGGCATTATATCAAGTGAGGTGCGCATTGTGTTAAAACTGTGCTAGAGGAAATGTCCTGACAACTCAAATATTTATAACCCATAATTGAGGCTATTCCCAGACGTGTGGCTTGGTGGTTGCAGCGCTCGCTTAGCGTCTGGTAGGACACAAATCCGCAGAGGTCGAATCTCGCCCGGGTCTTACCAAAACTTTAAAAATTGGAACTTGCTTCAATCTGGCCAAGCGCTCGCCGTAATGACTGAAGCAGAAAAACTCCAATGCGGATGCAATCTTCGTCGGAGTCCGGTCGTGTTGTTCCTTGCCTTCCAATAGGAACAAATTCGTTGAAGACCAAGTACGTGCGGTTGAGAACTTCAACACCCTGAACAAATCTCTGCCCAGGCGATGGTCGAAGGCATTCGAAGGACAATTCTTGTGTTGTGCAGTTACGCTGTTGTAATGCTGTAAGAACTTTCCGCTCATGTTCTCGTGACTCCGCCGTTCAGATCGTCGCGCTGCGACGGCAAAGGCCTTGTGTGTGTGTGAGGCTACATAAGCAAACAACCTGTTCATATAAACAACCACTATTCATCAAATCTGCTATTTACTGCCTAATACGATAAATGAGGATGATAAATCAGAAAAAATTGATTTCAATCTCATGCTACAACAAATCTCCTCCGAACGTTAGAAATGAAGTTTTTTGAAACGTTGCGGCCTGCTGACTTAACTTTGTATTGCAATAACCCTGAGCTCGTGTTTTCTGTACACCTTGTACGGAAATATGCAATAAATTGTGAGTGGACGACAGAAGATTTTCCTCTCGTAATCGGGCAATCACTTTTTTCTTTTCACTGCCAAACTCTTGCGCTCCCACAACCGATTAATCCTGACATTCGAACTGAGCTGTCATTTATCCTTTCAAAGATAGGGGTACTGTTCTAATGCGAATCTGTTGAACCGAAGTGGCGTGCATACAGTACATGTAAAAGTAAGTTGGGGTAACGACCCTGAGTAACTGACGTTATGACCAAACAATATAATTAATAATTTGTATGGACAGACTAGCGATTCGTTTTACTTGCATCTTAAGTCTGCATGAGAGAGTAATGCAGTACATAATTGGACATATTTGGGTCAACGAGCTCCCCCACATTTGGAGGGTTGTGAGTCTGGTGATGGCCGCAGCATAGGGCAGTGTTACCATACACCCAATTTTTCGGGACATGTCTCGAATTTTGGTGCTAAAATCTGCGTCCCGAAAATCATATTAAAAATTGATATAAGTCCCGAATTTAGCTGTAGGGCAGAGAGTGCTTTGAAGGCAGTCAAAAACGGTCCAAAACAGAAAACCAGAGCCGCACTCCGCGCGAAAATTTGCAGAAAACTCGCCGCACTGATGGTGTTAAAGTTTCTATTACCAAACTAAAGTCAACCTTCACGCTTGTCGGAATTAAGGCGTTCTAGCATAACGTGGTTGTTGTATGGTTCTTAACCAAGTGTGCGACATCTGTTCCTAGGGTGAGCGTGGATGCTGAATCATTACCGTTGGTTGTATAAATACTACATTTCATCTATGAGATGAAAGATAATCTGCAATACCAAACATGTGTTGTGTGCCATGACAGGTGTTTGTAGTTGCTGTCAGGCATGCATCTTCAATTTTGTCTGCTCAAAACTGGTAACCCTAGCATATGACAAGCACTCCACTCCGTGTTCTCTAAAAATTGACAAAACAGAAATTAGACTCTCTAAACATTAAGCACTACTGTTTGTTACGATTTTGAAGCTTTGAATACGTTTGGGTAAACTTTATAGTGTCATGAAGCGGAATAGAAAAGTTTCAAAAAATATATGGGTAGTCTTGCAGCGTTTCTGTCACTTACCATTCTTCCCAGAAGCTATTTCGAGATCTGCCATTGATTGTGCTCATAATTGCAACTGGAACAGAGAGGATACGTCGTTCACTATAACCTTTTTTAAATAGGCAGTGACGGACATTTTCCAGGCTGCCTTACCCTTTGCGCAACTAAATTTAAATGCAAGTGGCAAATGTTGGGTAGTTGTTCACATGGTTTCAATAGAAGCAGTATACACAGATATGTTTGCGAAACGCGTTTGAAGCCGAAAGCATGCTACTGTAATAAAGTGTTTGCATGCTATCGAAGAAGTGTCAGTTGGAAAACCAAATCATTTTGCTTTGGATGCGCAGCTTTTATGCAAGTTAACGAAAATCAACATTTTATGCACATGTGAATGTTTGTGTGTTTTTCAGATTAATCAACAGCAATCTTGTGAATGAAAGCGTGTTTATTCAACCTACAAGCAAAAAGGGAGACAAGTTGCAATAAATTTGCCAAGTTCGTTCATATGTTTTGTGATATGTGTGAAATACAAACTGTAGCAACCACATGGTTTAATCAATCCGGGGTATTGGCATCTAGTTTTGTGCAAACATGACGCGATATTAACGAGAACCTTCACATTCATGAAAAAATAGTTTTGGAATTATTGTTGTAAAGAAAGAAAATTGTTCCGAAAATAATCTAAAGCTCTAGTTTTTCTGCAGACCATCGAGGAATCAGCCGACTGGGCTTTGCTTTCATCTTTTCGCGATAATTCAAACTTGCACATATCTGCATTCGAGTAACTACTCTCGACGTGTGAGATAATCAAGTAAACTATTGCGAAATTTTAATGGGAAATCGAATTCACGTAACACTGCGCGTCCTCAGTCCTTGCATCTGCAAGCAATGCCAGCAGGTGAAGCGTTGAACAGCTGAAACAAGGGCAGAGAAAGCAAACAAACTCAAGACTGAAGTAAATATATCACACCGCCAAGTGCGACATTTAAAACTCTCAATTATTTGAGAAAGACATAATTTCAGTTGGTGTTGTGAGAAAGCTTCTCATAAATCTAAGAAAACAAAGTTCATACAGTGCTGGGTAAGACAGATATGCGCATGATCAAATTATTCTTGAGTAGGATGTCGTTGTTAAACTGAAACAAGTCAGGGGAGCATAAAATTAGAAAAATTTTTGGAAGGAATATGGGGTCTTGCATTTCAATGAAGTATACGAACGCAAATGCAGCAAGCAGGTATGTTACGCCCTTTCCACAACCAGATTTTGTGCGATTCTTGAAAGCAGCAGAAACATTTTGACTGAAAACCAAAGAGCATCATCACAAAACCGAAGAACCAAATCAGCAGCCCTGCGGCTGCTGTCGTTTATCAGACACTGAATGATTTCCTGACTTTCCTCACGGCTTGGCGCACACCAGCTGCGACAAAGTAAGGGGCAATCTACTGTATTTCAACCGGAATCTTCACGGAAAATGCTTTTCATTTATACTAGCTGGACTTAACACCACGTTGCGGAAGACCATGTTTAGATTTATGCAAATCGTAAGCACATCTGAAAATAGTGGAAATGAATCTTCCAGACTGAACAAAATGGCTTTAGAGTAGTTCACGTACGTTTTCGGATAACGAAATGTTAAATGGTGTCAAACGTCTCAAATATACGGATATTTTTTGTTTTTCGTTTTTGATACTCCATATCTCCCGTCACACAAGCAACAACCTACTGAAAATCTCAGAAGCGGTTATACGTGTGTGCTAGTCCTGCTGGCAAGTTTTAAGCGAAATTATCAAATGAAAATATGATAGCAAAACACTCTGTAACTTACTGGCTAAAAGCCACGAACAAAGAGTGGAATACGCTCATTTTTAGTAAACATTTCAAGTTAAAACGTACGGTAAATTTTTATTTTTTATTGACGGTGCATAATCATCTTCGTTTAAAGATGTTTTGGTTGCTTCTCTAACGTGCATTGTTAGTGAGTAATGACTATACCGGTGACGGGTTTGTCACCCTAGTGGCTCATCGGGACTTAAGTACAAAACAATTTACTTTTCCCACCAAACATTGAGATGAGTGAGCTTCCGGAAAATTTTCCAACTTAAAAAACTGTCTGAAAATACATTCAGGGAAGGATGATATCAAATGCCGAAAAACTGCTCCAAACTGGCTGAAATGTGGAAACAAAAAATCAAAAAATGCATTTGTAAAAAACACTTTATGCAAAAGATGCACTATATAAATACATATTTTGTTTAGATCAAAAACGTGCATCAAAACTCGGATTGAAATGTTTTGCTTCTCCCTCTCCTGCAAACTGTTAATGTGCTAAGACCAACAGATCCTTGAGAACCACTGCTGTGGCTTTCTTGGTATCAAAGTGAGCACAACGTTGCGGCAGAATCATGCCAAAATCAAATGCTAAATTAATTTAGCATTGTTTCCTGCACTCCCCTCCACTGCTCAGTGATAAAGCAAACGGTCTCCACTGAATGTCGTTCGGAAATGCACGTTACCTTTAGGTCCAAAGCTGGCAGTAAACAGTAAACAAAGGAAAATGGTGTATCGATTGCTTTGCTTTCGCAGTTCCGGGCTGACTTGTTAAATAATAAAGTGAGTTGCATCAATTGATTCGAGAGATATTATGCGGACGGGTTGATACTATATATTATCTGATCTTTTGAAAAATGAAATGGTGCGTTGCTGCTTTTAAGACTGCTATAACCTGCAGTAAAGATAGACTCACGCCGAGGGAAGAAGAGCAGCTGAGTTACTTTGCAGACATTGATTTATTATCAGTCTTAAAATGTTTCCAAGATTCTGAATTTACCATTGCTTATTGGAAGAGTTGCGACCAAAATGAAGAGCAAGTAAGCGAAGATCAGTGGTTGACACAAAATATTGTCATTGATTTTTACATTGTCGCTTCTCATACGCTTTAGCTAAATTTTGCAATTTAGCTCAGTTTCAAAGCTAAGAAAGTTACATATACAGAATGACAAAAATTGTTCATTTCGCAGTTGTTATTAGTTTAAGCAAAAGGTGCTCAGAGTTGGGTAAATCGATAATGAGTGGCAAACTTTGTTTTATGATAATCATCGTCTCTTGCCTTTTTATAGCGGAAGCGGTACATTTCCGCTATGAACGTCGGATAAAATATCCTTCAACAAATACGCCAAGTATAACCAGAAATAACGGGTAAGCATGCTTGGCAACAGAACACATTTTTTACGCAAGAATTATTATTTTCAGTGTCTGTTTGCTTTTCGTGATTTTTTGTTTGATCCATTTTGTGCAAACTATTAGTATTATAAATAAGCACATAGAAACAGTTGCAAATACAAAGAAAACCGCTTGCCTTAACAGAATAATTAATATTCAAACGGATTAACTTAGATAATATATATGCTTTCAGTGTCAAAGAGATAGAGAGAGGGAGAGTTTATTGGCGCAAATATTAAACAATTTCATACAAATTAAAGCTTAGGCGCTGGGACACCGAAAAAAACCTGTTAAACAGGTTGTCTCGTCGGGCGCCCCTCGACAGTTCCATAAATTCTTATCGTGGTTTAAAGTTTATGGCCGAATTATTGCGAATTTAATAAGGTTGTTGTTTTGAAGAGGTTGCAGTCTGCTGGATGATCATCACAGTTGCGCGGGAGTGCTGGGTCGCAACCCG
>JGI24159J19872_10000998_pt1 | contig 29369 bp, 14 predicted proteins | sample Ectturendosymbi4_FD_19872 | JGI IMG/M metagenome (IMG submission 19872)
GTCTGAACCATCTCATCGCGTAGTTGTTCTTTTTTTTCTTCAAGCTGATTCAACTTATTTTCATATTCAACCATCTTTTTTTGTATTCCGTTTAGCTTTTTCTCAAGATTTTGTGTGATATTAGTTAGATTGTCCAGTTTTTCATTCTGAATGATCATTGTTTCTTTCAATTGTTTGATACCTTGCCAGAGTTGATTGAATTTTTTTCCTTCTTTTGAACTTGACATCATGCTTGGTTTCTTAATATCCTATATCAATATATCAGTATTCAGCAGCAAGTTGCATTTTATTTGATACAGTATTAAGTTAGGTTTTTACACACACTATTGCAACACTATACCACACTATCCCCTGTCTTATTCAAATGGAATTTTAAATGTTCTGTAAACAGACAAAATATTACGAATGCTGTTTAATGTTAACAACTATTTGTGAACAACAGTCTTGCCGTGAGCAACATTGGCATAACATGCGGGGCAAGCTAAAGAAGGTCATAGGTACAAGCAAGGTTATTGACTGGCTAATATATGATTAACTGCATAATTAAAGATATCAACTACGTTTCGTATTTTTTGAGACGTGCGGGACACTTATAAAAAACATTTCACTGGAACGGTGGTCAACAAAGTTTTTTATATGTATTCCAATATAGGTCACGACATTTTCCAGCTTCAGTAAAGATTCTCCATGCTCTATTGCAACATACCATTAAATTAAATGCCAAAGTGACGCAGAGGCATGCTTAATTTAGCAGTTACCAACAAATTTCTTTTCTACAAAACAAAAAAAAACGTTGGAAACAGGTTGGCTACATCTTTCGAAGTTTTAAAGTTGGTGGACGCACACATTTGAAGTGTTATTTCGCAACGTTTGATGTTAACTTGATTTCTAAATACGGGGCATCGAATCAAAATTTAATATTCAGCAGGTACCCTTGCTCTTGCTGTGTGCTTCACGCCGGAATTATCAAACAGTGAAATTGTGAAAACTCTTGTAGTTACACTTTGGTAGACGAGAACAATTATATTTTTGTGCAGTGGGGAAACCTGGTACTGGCTACACTGTTGCAAACTAACCTGTGAGCAACTCCGCTTGCAAAGTGCTGGAATTACAGCGTTGAACTCACAAAATGTATTTGTCTATAGTGCTGTAGATGCTTTGAAGAATCGTAGTTACGTCTAACCGCTTTTTGTGGAAAAACTTGGGACATTGCTATTTCTCCATTTCAGTTTGTTTTGAAAAGTAGCTGGCTGTGAATCATCAAAACGCACTCTAGTCATTATGACCTAACCAAAAGCAATGGCTAAAACGTGGATCCAGAAAGGCTGTTGCTAGCAGATAGGTTGATATCTTTGTTGTATTGCAGAAACGTTTCATTTAGGCTTGAGACAATTAATACTTCAAGACATCAAACGCTGTCAACTGGTTTTACATTTTTGTTACCACGTAATTAACTGATTGCCACCGGGATTTGTAGTTAGAAAAACCAAAACGTGGTTCAGGGATGGTGATGATTTATTTTATTGACTGATTGCCTAGTTATCTCATTTAGTTTGAAATATTAGTAAGCTGCGTATAGCCCACCATTTTTCAAACATTCCAACGTCTGTCAGAAAAACACAACGTTTCATATTCAGCATAAAATACAAAGTTACAAATGCAAAACCCTGCAAGATGTCTCATTGTTCGAAGAGTAATTTTGGATCTAGCTGAAAACGTTTTCAAACCTTGAACGCACAATCTAGTGTAGCTTATACGGTATGGTTAGGACATATGTACAGTTACTTACGAGATCAACAGACCCCGGAGAGTTTTTAGCATTTTCCAGCACTATGCAGCATAAAGCTTCGAGAAAGCATACCACCGGGCTCATCTTGAAAAGCTTTTGGAAGTTTTGCGGGAGTACGTCTTTGACTGCCGTTTGTTACTGGCCGTCTAGTCACTAGTATTACTTCTCAGAAGTTTGTGTCCGTGTCGGCAGAGTTAAATAACAACCGTTTACCATTGGTGTTGGACTTCGACTCGGGTGTGTGCTGTCACCGCTCATTTTCATAGTCTACATGAATTGGATAGACAGCCACAACCGAGTCGAGGAGGGTGTCACAGGCGGGAGCTGCAGTATCAACCGCTTACTTTTCATAGACGATTTGGTACTGCTAAAGCATCTTCTCCACAGGGTCTTCAGCATGCACTCGATCGATTTTCTGCTTCATACGACCGAGCCTGAATGAAAATTAGCACCAAAAAGAGCGAGGTTTTATGTCTCTCTAGAAACCCAAGGCAGTGTATGCTACAAGTGAGCGGCAATAGACTGCAACAAGTGGAGACGTTCAAGTATCTTGGATTGGTATTTACGAGTGACGGAAGGCGGAGCAGAGGTTGATACACGGATTGGTAAAGCTAACGCAATTCTGCGTGAGCTTTATCGCTCTGCAGTCAATAGACGGGAGCTTTCAAACACCGCAAAGCTGAAAGTTTTAAATCGGTTTTTGTTCCGATCCTTACCTATGGTCATGAATTTTGGGTTATGACTGAAAAAATATTATCTCAAGTGCAAGCGGCACAAGAAGGATTTTTGCGAAGAGTCCACGGTGTGACGCTTCAAGACAAAGTGCGCAGCTGTGAAATTCGCAGAGCCCTGAATGTCGAACCACTTCTCCTCCGAATCGAGAGATGCCAGCTTCGTTAGTTCGGCCATATGTCCAGAATGCCTCACGAAAAGTGGCGAGGCAAGTTCTTCTGGCTAAACCCACGGGAAAGCGGCCCAAATGTTTTCCAAGGACCAGGTGGAGTGATTACATCTTCGTCCTTGCGTGGTACCGTCTTGGTGTGGATCCAGCATAACTATCTAAAATTGCTGTTGGCCATGAGGTATTTCGTCCTCTGCCCCCGCAACCGTCCCTACAGGAAAAGCGGGCATGGAAATGAATGAATGACTGAATGCAGCATAAAGCTTCGTTTTTCTAAGAAATAATTCATACGTAACGAAATTGAAAGTTTCAGTTTTTTCAAGGATCAAAGCACGATTACAGAGATCACCAGCGTTTTGGATGGGAAGTTAGTCCACGGTCTTAATAGACGTGCTATCCAGGCTGAATTAACGCTTCTAAAAAGTACCCTGTTTAGGCCAAACACCTAGTTTTCATGAAAGTGCCCAAGTTTTAGTTTATTATGTTCTGAAGATATTACAAAAACAAAATAGATAGTCTACAAGCTTAATTAGATGGACTATACTTATCACTAGAATTCACCTGGTAGTAATTGTTGCCTAATGTTTTTTTTATTCTGAAATGAGGGTGGCTTAATTGGAGTTTACTTTTAATTTCGTTCTTTTTTCAGATTTTTCATGAGTTTCAAAATCGCTTATCTCAATAAAATCAAGGCATATTTTTGCTTCTTTTTGACCTGTGTAAAAATACGTTGTGGCTTTTTGTGCATGGTGTGACAAGTCAATAAAACTTGTTCTGCATTTCAATAATTGGTTGTACTCACGATTTTCGAATTCAACAGATTCACGTACGATCTTATGTTCACGGTTTCATACATGTAGTTAGCTTTTTTTCTGCAGAACGAAAGAAACAAAGTATGTTAATCGACTTTTGCAGAAAATGTGGAAGAATGTTTGCCGTTTATGCAGCTAGAACTTTGAGCGTATTTGTTAAAATACAATCAAACCTCATTTGAAAACCGTAGTATGTTCCTTTTTGCTTAATTTTGAAATCTTATTCTTGTTATCAATTGTTTTGCCTAAGGTGAAATGTTTTTATTTTTTTGCAATTTTAACTGCCATTAGATGATATGTCTACAGCTGTTGTTATCCTCTGCTATAAGTAAGCAACGAGAAAAGCTTTTTTTGTTTTTGATTCAAGGTATATACTTAGGTTTCATGAATGACAATAAACATTAAATTCCTATTTATTTCCAGAGCTTTTTTTTAACGTCACCAAGGCGCTTGATCAATTATCAACCGGTTCCCAGCGTATACTTCGCCACATACCAGGGTTTCATACTTATGCATATGATGGCAGCGATCCCACGAGAATAAATGATGGCGGATTTGATATGTACGACAAAGGAAATAAGGTAATTTTAATGTAATATAACTGGGATTGATCCTTTTGTTAGAAATGTTTGCATCTTGGCCAGATACTGATTAAATGTCCTACATCTCAGTGGGAGAAATATAGCGTGTTTGAAGATTTAACTAGATGTCTTCAAGGACTCTTTAAAAGTTGTGTGCAAGAGTAATCTGCTAAACTTGCGCAAATTACTTTATAGTGTTTCAAGTTATAGAAAAAAGATGTCGAAACAAGATCAATAAATTTTCCTGAAGTTGCACTAAAGTCAAGCATATGCATGCGGGTCGTCCACTAGCACTAGTATAAAGAATTTCAAAAATATACTGACATGTTTCAACTGCTGTATGATTGCAATTATACACAAACAAATATCTTGGTCTTAAACGCCAACTTGTTTTATTTGCTTTTTACCTGCTTATGAAAAGAACCAGATAAAAATGACAAAGACGTCTTCTTAGTTCTCAATATGGTTTAAATTTGCTGGTAGAGAGCTAAGAGTGGAAACAATGTCTGCGTTGGCGAAAAGCGTCGCGTGTGAAATGAGTACAATTCGTTTTAATTTTATGTGCGTTTATTTGTGACAGATCACCATACGAACAAATGGACATTCCACTGACATAGAGTATGAAAGATTTTATAAGTAAGTTTTATGCCAAATGAATCTCATAATATTCTCTGTTACTCGTACTGAAAAAATCTGTTTTTGTGGATTTTATTATCGGCTCACCTTCACTGGTGGAATGTAGATGGTCGTTGTTCAAGTCAAATCCCGCAGAACACAATACACCCCTAAGACGTTGGGTGGTATTTGAAAAAATGAAAATAAAATAGCCCACTAAACATAAAGTCTACTTTCATACAACTTATGTTCGCGGTTCCTCAGATATACACACCACAATTGATAACCAAATCTTTGGATTACACCGTGCTTGTACTGCACAATAAGTTTCTTGAGACCATGTTTGTAAAGATTTTTTTAAATGTCTCGTCTTATTTGCTTTGAAAATTACTTATGGTTGGGGGGTCCCGAGGAAAGGCTGAAGAGGGGAGGCCATTTGATGACGTCATCATACTATCATACTCAGCCAAACGCGATAAGACCTTCTGATCAAACCTAGGAAGGGGATACGCGGGCCACCAAGGATATGTTCCTGAGACTACGGCATGTCTGACATTATAGAAAAAAAAGATATTCATGATGTACACTTCTCTGAAAACATTGAAAGCTGGGAAGACAAAGTTAGCAACGCATAGAATTTAAGGGATAGAAAGCTGGCATCGCCCTACGCTTCTCTAGTTTTACAGCTGCTGTTGGATTCAGCTTTGAGAGCAGAGCACTTACACAATAGAATTGCTGTTGGGAGTCACTTTGAAATCAGAGTACTTACACATTACAGTGGCTGTTGGGGGCCCCTTTGAAAGCAGAGTACTTACACACAAGGGCGTAACGAGGTTAGATGGCGCCCGGGGCAAGTAGCAAGTTTTGCGACCCATGTTCAAACCTGAGGTCTTTCGGAAGCAAATGCACTACATTGAAGAAAATACTTTTGAGATTGTTGGGACTTTTCGGCGCTCTCCGCAGTCATTCGGCTCTCCCAGCAGTGATTCGACGCCCCCATAGTGACTCGGCCTCTAGGGAATTATTCCCTCCTTGCCCCCCTCGTTATGTCCCTGCTTACACAGTACAGTTGCGGTTGGGGCTCCTTCAAAAGCAGAGTACTTACGCATTGCAGTGGCTTTTGGTGGCCCATTTGAAAGCAGACTTCTTACATATGATCAACGTCGGAGTATATTACATGAGTGTACAATAAATTTTTCACCAAAAATGAGAAACATTTACACGTGAAACACCTTGAGGGGGGGCGAGTCAAGTGTCTCGCTCGCCTCACCTTAAACACACCTCTGCTCGTTAGTTGAAGGTTGTCACTTGCCTTAGAGTCAAGGCTTAAGGCTTAGACGTATTTTATTCATGTGCTTTGATACCGACTTTCCAATAAAAATTTTTGTTCTTAGGGATAATAAATTTGTGCGGCCGAATACAATACACTGCAACTTTACCATCAGCTTGCATCACGCAGATACTGCCTAAGATCTCAGAGGATGTATCAAAAAACGAATGCACCATAGAGTTTTTCTTCACAAGATACGTCAAAAGCTTTCAGTCAACGCCGATGGTGCGATCTCTTTTTTCCACTGGCATGATCAATTCAATTAAGTCTTGCAGGCTTGCTTAGGTTTATTTTTGTAATAAAATTTTATAACCTTTGTCGATTTTTTCTTGTAGATCGTCCACTTCAGAGTTTTATTCGAAGAAAATTTACCCATTTACTGCACTCTGGGGGATAGAGAACGGTGTAAACTCGAAATATAGTATAGAGGTAAAAACAGCTGATAGTTCGTGTGCAGTTAGTTAATTACATGTGCAAAGCTTGCATATTTTACCAAATAATAATAAATGAATGAAAATAACAATCAAAGTTATCAACCACGAAAATTTAAGATGATTTAAATTCTACTGACTTCTTTTTTGCAGCTTTCGTAGTAGTTAAACATTACCACTGCAGTTGGTGAATTGTTTTATGAAAAAGAGAAAGCTAATCGATGATAAAATTTGTTACAGGTTTCTTCTAATTATGGATCTGATGGAGCAGGATACATTGTGCGGTATAACGGAACAATTTCTGTTGGAAGCTATGTAGTCCGATACAAAGTCTTTCAAGTGTACCACGCTAGGAGCGATCCATCTGTTTGCGAGGTTTTCTTTGTGGTTGAGAACGAACAGGTAAATGCAAATTTCGAATACCTTTTGTATTCACGTAAATACTTTTTGAAATCAAAATGTACCGGTAACTGAGTTTTGGTACATCAATGAATTTTTAGAATGATTCTGTTTTGACTCTAAATGTCAGAGTAGCGTCAACAAGGTGCTGTAGATCTAAGACAAGAGAAAAGTGACATTCTTTGTTTTTCTTCACTCACACTGGTGTGTAGGGCATCTTATTAGACGGACGAGTTTTTTGGCTCTGGAATGTAGTTGTTTTTAGTGGGAAGGTCTGGTAGGAATAACTTGTATGGAGCCTCAGAATTGTTTCCCAAACCATGGGAATATAATGCTGCAATTTTTAAAGCTTGGATGATCTTTTGGAAACACGTATTAGTTTTCATAACAATCGAATATACTTGACTGTTCAGTGACTGTAGGAAAAATAGGTTTTGATTTCAATACAACATGACTTAGGTATGATAAAAGAAGGTCTACACTCAAAGGGCGTGGAGGTATGTATGAAGCTTTGTTTAACTTTACCGCCCTTTCTGGTGGATAAAGGAGCTTTTGTTTATCGCTTTCAAGTACATAGTACACTGCCACATGAACAGTAATAACGAACAAAGCTAAATGAAGACAGACTTTTCTTCAACCAATTCTTGATATCTGCAATAAAATTCAGGGTATAGATTCTCGAACATTGTATGAGTAATTTAGTTTTACGCTCAATATTACAGATATCAGCTGAACTTTTCAAATGCGTTTCGTGATTTTGTTGAGGTTGCCTATCAAGCTCACTCTAAGCTATTGGCAGTTTGTTTTTAAATCCGATACTCTTGTCATGTTTCAATGAATGTTTTGTAACAATTCATGACGTATAAATTAGGTACGAGTGAAGTACAAGTTATTTCCAATGCTGTTGGTTGAGCAATAACATGAAGGTCAAGAAATCAGGAATATTTCCAACGTAAAACTACCTTTGGTGAAATTCAACGCTTGCAATACTCAGACATAGACTACAACTATGTGCCGTAAATTATGAGGTTGAACTCGTATCGAGGTACTTACCGTACAAACATTTAGACTAAAAATGATGACGAATAACAGTTTAGCCTATATATGTCACTATTTAGTCACCCACTTGTACAGCGCTAAGTTGTGAACATGACGCCAAATTGTAACCGTGGGTGGGTCAGTTTGGGAGATCTGTAGTTTTTGGGAATCTGGAATACCTTGCTTACATCATTTTCTCAGGTCCACTCTGGCCCTGAGTAATGAGGTCTGACAGGGCTCCACATATTTTGCCAAATGTTCTGTTTAAAAGGGTAGGCTGAGTTCTTAAGCCATGCACGGCAATCAATCTAGGTATGGGGAACCGATAGGCAGGTAGGAATATTACTCCACTCAGACAGCCCCTGCAGCTGAACATAGAACCTACGTATCAGCCACGCCATTCCTTGGGGTCATCTGTGTGATGCGAAATGTGGCACACTGATGACAGGGCAACTCAGTGACCCTAACCCTCGCCAGGCTTTCCTTGAAATTTTTTCGAGGTGATCATGCTCTCTTCGCAGGAATTTGACCACAAAGATCCATACTGACCACCACCTTAGTAAAATTTATCTGATGAGAGCTACGTCAGTGACGAAAAAGTTGCAATATGTTTCTAACGGTTCAATTGTTTTGGGAAGCTTTAGAGCTATCCAGGGTGATATTTTTCAATCAGCAATATTATTGTTAACATCCCTTGTTAACAATAATATTGCTGATTTTTCATACGTGATGCCTGCATGATGAAAAATTCGATTTCATTCGGAGATTTTCCCTACTTGGGTGTGTTATTNTTATTGTGCTGAAATTCGACTAAGCACCAACATCGCCTAGCAGCACCCATTCATATCACAATTTATGGCCTAATAAAGTTAGATAATATGTTTTAAAAGGAATGGAAATCCACAAAGCCCCTTTTCCTCTTCATGGAATCATCGCCGAATCCACTCCAAGAATCAATGAACCGTGCGATATTAACTGGTTCTCCCAGAAATGTCTTGTTCGGATACGCCCTGTATTCCAAGTAGGAAACCTTAAACGTTTATATTTTTGGTAAAAAATTTAGCTTCATCCTATTTTTAATAGACTGAAATTACTATTTATGTGCCAGCAGAATCTTAAGTTCATTTACTGATATTTTTGTTTGTGTGATCATAGATGTTATATTTTTAATACCGACCATAAAACGTGGAATTAGATTTTTGCTTCAAATTTTGCTCCACCCTTAAACTGATAAATCCTTTTCAAAATTATGTTTGTTTCACTTTTCATAGAAAAATGTTTGTTGGTTCAAACCTTTTTGATTTCAAAATACAAAGCTGTTTTCAAAGAAACAATGAATTAAATCAAACTTTTTTGCACCCAGGTTGTTGGGTGAATTGGTCACAGAAGAGGAAGTTCAAAACGCTTTGATGGAGACTGTAAAAGTAATTTCCAACTCAAAAGGTTTGGCAAGCAAAGTTTTTTGAAGGAATGTCTAGCTGTAGTAAGCCACACAACAAAAACTAAATGAGAGCTTTAAAAATTCAAGACGCTTCTTTGAAACATATCCATCTGTACTTGGGCAGATTTCCAACATCGAAACAGGAAAACAATTGGCTTTACAGATTAAATTAAGCTATTATGTAGAAAGATCTGGTAATGAATTGCGGATGAAAAATAAAACCTGAATTTGTCTTTTTACATAAAACTGAATAATTATTTGTGCATACGATGTGAAGTTATCAAAAGTTATCTATCTTTTGGTTATTACAGAAAACTCAATAATTATTTATGCATACAATTTGACGTCTTCAAAAGTTTATATCTTTTGGCTATGTATCTCATAAAAAGTTCACATCACAATAGATTATTCATTGAGCTCTGTGGAATGCAGTTGACTTATCAGTAGAATTGGAAAGTGAAGTATCATTCAAAAAATTCCTTGAACGCTATCCAAAACAATTTGATATGAGTAGGGCATTGTTCGTCTATTTGTAAAAAGTTTCAGGAAGCAGTTTCCTTATTTCTTTGGCTGTTTAACAGCCTTCCCTCTCATGTTTCTCGTCTTTTCTTGTTTTCATCGAGTGCAATTCTTCATGGCGTTTCAATATCTGATTGCAATTTTTTTTACACTTTTGATCCTTTAAAAACTCAGCCTTTGCATTGAAATACCGCACCTGTTTGCATATACGTTTAGTTCCACAATTTTTGCAAAGCTTCCGACGGTTTGTGAGTAAACTAGAGTTATCGACGATGTGCTTTATTTTGCAGTAATCAAATTTATCTGACCTTTATGTAGATTATGTCTACTTAAAAACTAAACAGAGGATTCACTGACTTGATTGCATTTCACCTTTTCAAGGGCAATGAGCATATGAGTACATTCANACATTTTGAAACACTTTTGCTTTATAATCGCTTTTACTCAAAAACATGGAAACAAAAAATTCAAATCCTTGTTATGGTTTTTCAGTTTATATTGTAGCTTTCCTAGAAAATTGTAGATTAAGAAAACAAAATACCTTTATAATTGGTGGAAGTATCGGTTTCATGTGACTTTCTCATTACGGGATGCAAAAATTGCACAATGTTTATTACAGACTTGATAAAATTTTTCGAAATGGATAGAAAAGAGCGGAGAAAAGTTTAACAATTTCGATTCACCGTTTTTTACTTAAACTCACAGCAAATCATTAGTAAAATTTCATATTTTAGGTAAGGTCAGCCTTTCAAGTTGCTCAATTGTCAAAAGAAAGTTTGGTGAAACATTAGCTCACCAAATGTAATCTATAGTTTGTTTGACATTGCTAATGGCACATTGCCATTTTTTGCAACAGTTAAGTCCGTTTTTACTCTTCAGAAATGACACTCTACTCATCTACGCAAGATATGTATTCACGACAGTCATTAGATTCGCAAACTACAACAGATGGCTATGATGCGTTGCACACAGACGTGAACATGGCTTCAACCGCAGAACATGAGATTCATGAGTTATCAACACTTTCTTCTGGAGAAACACCAGTGGAAGTTTCACAAACAACCCAAGTGGTTACTGCCGGTAAAGGTTAATCACCTAAAACATTACTATCTGTACCGTTGATCTTTGTTTGTTTTGTGGTATCCCTAGAAAAGAGCAGATGCTTTAAAAAACAGGTTTCAGGCTTGATGTGTGATAAAATTGAAACACAGCTGAATTATAGACCTTAGCTGCCTTACGTGGGCTTGATTGTTTTCTAAATGTGCTGGCATTTTAAGAGAATTATCAACTTTCTAAGTATTCTGAGGTCCCATCTTTCCCTAAAAAAGAAACTATCACACTTTTTGAAACGAGGCTTGCTTGACAAGACGTTTACAACTGAAATAAAAAGGTGCTGATAGAAAATTTTAGACTATCATCTCAGTTTGGCTGGTTGCCCGAATTATTAAATTATGCTCAATTTTCTCGTTTTACTTGAGCTCATTATTTCAAATTGCGGTTTTTTGGATCTATACCTAAAAGACTTCTTTTGTCTGGCGCTTATTTGAGAGGGATATTTTCACCAGGTCAACGAGCTACTCCCTCAGCAGCACAAAACACCCATCCTGAATCAAACACGGATTACGGCACAACGACTGTTTATGCTCCTCTGGATCATAAAGCTCTCCTCCCTGCAACGGAACCGGAAACAGCATCTACAACTGCTCAGTCCAGATATGAAGAATCCCCGACAGCAACACTGGCAGGTGGGAGTGGCATCATATAATTATTTTTTTCATAATTCTGTCAACAGCAGTGAACATTAACCAGCGGCGAACAAATTAAACAAGTATTTTCAAGCGATGGCTCATAAAGCGATAGTTACGTTAAAAATACTGCTAACGCCTAAGTAGGCCAGTTGGTCTACGCTCTAAATATGGAAAAAGTAAGGATGACTGGTGATTTGATTTGTTACACTTGGTGAAAATGTTGGTTCCTGCATTCTTGATGATTACTATTGCATTGATTTATTAAAAGTTGAACTAATATTAAGTAATAATACGCAGTAGGTCAAAGGCATTCTACAAATCTCAATTCTGAGCAGGGCCGCAACCATCCGATATTTTCGGAGCTTGTTATCCTAACAATTAGACATGTTTTTGAAAATTTCGGGAGCGGGACAGCAATTGCCCGGTTGTCCAGCTCCATGGTTGCAGACCTGATTCTTAATATTACCTGACACCCTTACACCACCACAGCTTTTGATTTACAAACATTTGTTTATAGTTAAACTTACGAATTTATCTTCTGTCAACTTGAATAGATGCACTGAAAAGATAGCTTACTGAAAACAAAGCAATACCCACAAATGATGCAGACACATGAAGTTTTCGTTAATTAATTATATTGAAACACACCAAAAAGTAGTTGTCGTTTCCTACTTTTCCGAATGAAGATGGCAGAAACAACATTATGTTATTCTACAAATCCAGCTCTTGATAGACACTTTACTTAAACTTCAAAAATCTGTTTGGCATCGACTAATATCTGTTGTTTCAAATGACTCAGCTAATAAATATAACAATGCAAAGAGCAATCGCGCAATAAGGAAACCGATTGTCAGTGAACATTAGAATAAATGAGAACACGACGGCAAAATAACTAATCAATGTAAACAAAGAGTGTCAGTGCGTCACGTTGGTGAAAGAGAATGTCGGTCATCTAGTCAACTAATTTTCTGACAGATACGCAAGTAATGACAACTTCCGATTCCCGTACGGATTCATTTACTGCCACAGATCATGTGACAAGCAGCAACACCATGTATGAAGCCGAGGGGAGTGCTGCAAATACAGATCAGGCTCAGTTAGCAAATGCTTCTGTTTTTCCAAGCACAACAGGTAAACCAATCAGTAAATAGTCTTGAACTTAACAACTTTAAAATGTACTGTATCGAAAGACAACCTGAAAACGTTGTTCAAAGTATGGAAAGCATGCTTGTGGATGAAACAGGAATTGGTAGTACGAATTTAAACAATCTTGCAGAGAACAAAGCAGATGATAAAAAATTGACAAGATGAGAGTGTTTTTTATATTCTTTTTTATCCCTAATTTTCAATTGTTCCACAATTTTTTTCAAATCCACTTTCGGGTTGATTTTCTGTTCTTTTTTTATAGGAGCGCATCCATCTACTGTTATGTCGACGATCGCACCAAGTATCACAATGAGTAAGCTCCGGGGTTATGTAAAAGAACTCTTTATTTGGTTTTTACTCCTAATGCATTTTTATACAATCAAATAATATATAATTTTACCCCTGAAGAAGCTAATAGTACTTGTTTTCAGCCACGATTATACAAGCTAAGACTATATCTAACATGTGGAAATGCAACTTCGCCATTCATTTGTAGATCAATTTCAATCTTTGGTGCAACGTTTAAACAAATCTACCAGTTTAACTACTTCAGTGTCACAATTTCATTTCTACAATTACGATAACCCTCAAAATATATCCATCAGCGACGGTGGAGGTGACATGTACGATGGTGGAAACGAGGTGAATCGTTTGTTTTTTTATGAATCTGCAAAGTTTGAGCCGTTCAGTCCCGGATTGTAGTAACATTATAAAGCATTTCTTATCTTCCATCAGTATGCGAACAGCAAAATTTTAAAGATAATTCATGTTTTTTGCCCTATTTACAAAATTGTTTGAGAACAAATGATTAACAGCAGACTCACCTGCTTTGGTTTCATAAGCAACTCCGTAGAGGAAACAAAAATACAAATGAAAAATAAAAAATCCTGGATACATTGGAGATGCTTGATGTAGCGTTTTGCAGGAACGTTATCCGCAGGAGCGGATACTCACAGTGCCGCATAAGAAACCTGGGCTGTTTAGAAGAACATTGCTCTGGGAAATTTCTTTGCCCCGATTTCTGAAGCCGCTTTTGGCAACTGTTTGCTACGAAATAAATGTTTGCAGTTCTAAATTCAAAGAAATTCCAACGAATTTTCCTTAACCGTCAGGTGAAGAGCAAAAAAGACAAAGGCCCTCCATCTATTCTCTAAACAGAAATATCGAACAATTTAGCCACTCACTTGTTGTGCGGGATCTACATTTTTCAAAAACAATTTGCGTGTTTAATTTCGTGATTGTCACTATTCTCACTGTCATGGTTTTATTCGTTGTAACTACGGCCTGGATCGATCGGATGTAGTCCAGTAGCCGTGGTTTGCCTAGGTACAGTATATTAGGATGAAACATATGGAAGGTTTTATTTTGATTTCACAATACACTTTGAAAATTTTTCCAATCGCCAGTTTGCAAAAAATTATGAAAGAAGGACACCACCTCTAAGTCGATGTAGTGGCATTGTAAAAAGAATGTTTAATTAGATCTAGACTATCAAAATCTTTGAAAAACGTATCTGTTCAAAAGATGCGAACATGATTCGTTACGGAAGAAAAATGCTTTGTTAGGTTGCTTTTTGAAATGGCTGCAGCAGACCACATATGCTTGCGTTTCATATGACGTCAAACCGCTTTGAACTGGTATTGCGGTGTTAAATATTCTTTGTTGCTTACTATACTTGATTGAAGAAAGTTTCTACAGCCGCTAGTTTTTGAACACAAAGCTTTAATTCTTTTGTTTTTATTATACGCGTAAAATTGAAAAGAAAGTGATTAATTTGGGTGTGTTCAAAAAAATTTTGAGTATATTTATGCTCCCAAAATTTGCTGCATTTTTTATGTTGCTATCATTATTGTTTTTAGAAATAGGTTATATTAAGGACTCAAATTCAATGCAAACCTTGAAACTTGAATACGATTTTTTACGCTGCTGAGTCTTCAACCAAAAATATAAATCTTTTAATGAGAACAATCTGACAAAATGAACGTAATTTTGGATAATGCCTGAACTACCGTATTTCGTAATAGCAACAAAAAGTACGGTTTCTCAATTCCAATTATGTAGTTGTTCGTGTGTCAGGCTACCCATAATTACCGTAAGTTTCCAAATTATATTTATAAAACTGATCCATCTTTTTTTATATTTAATTTACATTTGCTTACACAAATTAATCCATCCATCGATTCCCGATCCAGCCTGCTGCATGTTTTCTTCCCGTGACATAGACGGTATTAATTTCTCATACTTAATGTGACATTTCCTTGGATGATGAGAACCGCTATAGTCGCCAAGACGTTTTTTCATAGTTCGCCCCTTTTTATCGTTGCCTGTGTCTGTGTCCCAACGCCACCTTTGTACCGCGGACTGAATAAAAATTTTGTATTTTGTGCACTATTACTAGAGCCGGTATGATACGAAAATCCAGTTAGCTAAGTAATGCTGGCCTAAACTGAACTTCTTCAGTTAATTGAAACTTCTTGCATTAGGTAACTTTCTACGTGAATGGGCAAGCGACTCTCATTACCTACAACAGAATTTACAGGTTCGTGAAAAATTTATGAAAAATGAGATTTGTGCAACGTCTTACACTGATTTTATTTGACGAAGTAGAAGTCCTAATTTGCAAGATTCAGTTTTTATTATTTTGCTAAATTGTGGCTTTCGTCAAATTATTCGTCTAAAACAATGTTTGTTGTTGGAAATGCGCACAAAAACCGTTTCGTGCGCTACAGTTTTCGGGATTTGAAAGAATCTTTTTGATAGTTTCTGTGCACATTTTTACATTTTTCTTAAAAGGAAAATGCAACCAGTCATATTTGACAAGAAACAGATGAGCACAATCAACATCTTTAGAAAATCCAATCAACTTTCTTATCCCGAGCAACTGAAAAAATCGTTAATTGTTTCAGCGAAATGTGCTCTTTATTTTAACACGTTTTTCCCGAACAACTCCTGAATTTTTTTGCGGAGACTATGGTATTTCCCCACCCAAAAAGATAATTTTGCTGATTCGGTTTTGAACAGGTGATGTTAGCATCAAGCATGATGCAATTTATTCAAGTTCTATGTAGCCACGCTACTTTTACAAAGATGATGTATCGTTCATGTTACAGTCTTGAACTTGCTGTAGCTCTGATCGTCCTAGGTTTACCGACAACAGCTATTCTCTGTATGTGATATTTCGAGCAGTTTGGTTTGCTGGAAATTCGTCACATACGGTTACATCAATTATAAAATGTTGTAGATCATACGAGATTCACTATCTTCAATTTTTGTTTCATACAGAGGACCGACTTATAGATTTGCATCTGTGGCGAAACATCCATTCATCGCCTTCTTCTTAATAGACACTAATGGTTCTCCAAGTCATAATTACACCATTCGGGTAAATAGCATTGTTCAAGTTTGTAATTTAAGAAACTAGAAAAGAAGAAAGTCACTAAAACACAGCGAGCTTGCTATTGTTTTTTGTTCCAACTTTTCAGAAAAATGACTTCTGCTGTTTATTAAATCATGCAGCTTTTAAGTATACCGCAGCTATTTGTTTGAAGACTGTTCTACTTCCGGCTGACCGAAGAGTGAACGTGCGTCGTTAAGGCACGGTCGGGGGCAGAGCTTTTGCCCAAGCAGTGCTACAGATTTTAGAGGCAAAGTGCGGCGAACTGTAAATCGCCACTTGATAACAATCGATGATTGCTAGAGAAAGTTTTTAATCATTTACAAGACAAGTGTGGAAACGAATGTATAAATCTTTTGCATTGGCTTAAATGCGACGCGTTTTTTACCGTGCATCTTGCTTTCAAATATCTTTACTTTTCACTAACAATTCCATTTGAAGGTCAATTCAAACCTGGGAGCAGACGGTACAGGAATTTTCTCAAAATCGTTTGGATCCGTTGCATCAAGAGGACACACCATTCAGTACCGCTACGCGCAAGTATATCAGAGCAGAGATCCAACTGTGTGCGAAGTATATTTCGTGGTGCAGTCGCTGCAGGTACAATGTGTGTATGTTTGTGTGACACTGTCATTATTTTACTACGTTAGATTTCAGGTGAAGGCAATCTTACAATAAAAATTGACTTCCTTTGTACTTGTTGTTCGTAGGCAAGAATGTGAACGCAAGTTACACACCTGTTGCACCAAACTTTTAGAAGTTGTACATTTGAGGCTCCATGACTAAAATCCGTTTTTCGTACTAATGCAAACGATTCCTCAGATCGACATTGCATTTTGCGGTATAGATGCTTTTCAGAAATTTTGCTTGCACTTGTGTTTCGAAACCAATGCTCCTATAAATGAGTAAAGTACAGTACATTGTTGAGCTACGTAAAAGCCAGGCTCTTCTGAGAAAACTGAATATAAAACGGGCCTATTTTGGATGTGTACCGGTGGCCGACAGCCTATTTTCCAGTAGGCAAGGATTTTTCCAGGGGTGGAAAAAATGGTGAGATGTCATTTTATACACTTGAAACTGCGAAAATAACCTTTTTACCAAACATTTAATAAGAAAATGTCAAATTTCAAAATCCAGGGGGCATTGGCTTTCCGACGACCTTTTCATGGACTAGAGAGTGAGAAACTAAAAAAATTAACAAAGTACCTCTGTAGAGCGCCTATTTTCTGACAGACAAAATTCAATCAGAATCAGGGTGAATCGATCCTGGAAAAAATCCCTCCGATGGCTGTGTCCATAACCCATCTATGTGGCTTTTCCCATTTGTACATAGAAGTTTATTTAACGGCAGCAAACGCTAAAGCGACTAATTGCGCTCTCCAGAACTAAACTCTTCTGAATTGCGTTATTACAAAGTTGGCGCGTACAATGCATCTGCTGTGTGACCTGTCAAAACACCCGAAAAACACACGAGTAGCAAGTGCTAAACACCGTAGAGACCACACCGTAACTGTATAAAACATTTGAAAATATATTTAACGTAACCTCTGCTCTTTTGCAATGAATAAAAGCTTCGTGGTTGTTTGCATAGTTCACCTGTAAAGATTCAACTCTTTTACCGATGAAAGAACAAAAATTTCTCGACAATAATATCTTTTGCCTTTTGCAGTCTTCTGGAGACTTCACCTTTACGCTTCAAACCCCAGTCCGTGATAGGCACACCATGGACAACAGGGCTGTACTTAACGGAACTGTGAACAAAGCCATTTTTGGTTACATGCTCTTGTCAACGTGAGTATTTTTAGCAAGATAACGAGGCTGATGAACCAGTGCTTGAAAGATTCGACCACCCCCCCGTCTCCAAATGCGTGGTTGTGTCGTATGCGACAGTTTACCATATAATCTTGCAAGATATAATCTGGTGCGTATTGTCGTATAAATTTTTGAAATAATTGCAACTATTACGTCAAAGCACAATTATGATTTTCAGTCTACTTTTCAATCTTCCTTTTTGTATACATGAATGTTTGTAATGATTGGTGTCTACGAGTATGTATTGGAGGAAAGATGAAAAAAATGTTTTCGTTTTTCTTTGAGCCTGCTCTTTTCCACGCTTGAAAACACCATAAACACCTTTGAAATTCACGTTCAATCGTTCATGTACGAAAGTAGGCAACAAAGCTTTTCAGTACGTTGTGGTTTAAATACGAGTCACAATGACAAGGAAGTAAATGAGCGTCTTGTTCAAACAGAAAATGTATATTTCAAAACGTTTTTTGCATAAAAAAGTTGAAGAAAAATATTTTCTATGTCTTTCAATAGTTTTGTCTGATTACGCTGAAGTTCATTCTAAATCAGGGGTCGGCAACATAGGGCCGGCGGGCCGGTTCCGGCCCGCCAAGCAAAATCATCCAGCCCACAGCCTCTTCACAAAGTGTAGTACTTGCATGGTCCGCCTAGTGGTATTGTGTTTTATTAATTTGCCCTCCTTGCAACTTCATGTGTTGCAATACTTATCGCGATCTACTTGTGAGAAACCGCACTGTGCTATAAATGTACTATGTCATTTTTTGGGATTTCGTTATGAACTGTGAAAAGCAGGAGTTGATCTGATTGAAATGACATAAATTCCCAACTATTTTCAACATCATAAACAGCAAAATGAACGGAATTGTTGGTGGAAAATTAGTGTGGCCCGCCATATCTTGCAGAGTTTGTTTTCTGCCCGCGACTAAGGAAAGGTTGCCGACCCCTTCTCTAAATAAAATCCTAGATAGCGCAAATATACTTTAAGTTCCTCATAAATTTATGCGTTTTTGTGTTGGTGCTTAATAACTTTAATCAACATACAGTCTATTACAAAACAGAACTGATTTGCTTTTATGACACGTTTTTTGTTGTGCCTTGGGGGCTAAAGCTTTAGTTAAATTAAACAAAAACAGTACAAGCCATTTCGTAACATTAGCGTAGCCAGCCAAATATATTGTCTTTAAGCGAGCAACAGCATTTCTTTTAGGACACCGCCTCTCAAAGCACAAAACGACAAGGTATGCTAGATATTTGGGGACATAGCCCCCCTCGCTCTGCCTATGTTTCGTAACAACTTTGATTAATAAGTTACAACAACTACATGAATATGTAGATAACATATTATTATCTGAAGCAGTAAACACGTTCTACAGTACGTGCGTATATGTTTTGCTCCATACATTAATCTATAAAATACTTATACCTTAAATTCGACGATGTAGCTTGGACTTCTTAGTGGTAATACAACAGAAATGCTGGGTTTGCTAGATGAAATTATGAGACGCATAGACATTTTTGAACGCATATTTCGAATAGATTGATCTAAAATTGTATAGATTGTTCCATCATGGAACAACGTTACATAATGGATAAATGGCACAGATTTTACGAAGAGCCTTTGAAAAAAACAACAAACACCATCAATTAAAAAACACTTTTTAACACATTCAATTTGAAAAAAGCATGCAGTCTTCTATCACAACTTAAAAAATCATCATTGCCATTTTAGATTAAGTCGTAGTTTTCATATATTTGGTAAGGAATGTGGTGGTTTGAGAAATTTTTCATGTTTTTTTTTTTGATGCAGGTCTTCCTCACGAGAAATAACATCCCAAGAAATACGAAGCACAATGAGCAGCTTTCTTGATCTTGTCCTTATTCAAGGTTTGCCAAAACTCAATTGCTTTTATTAACTCTCTAAAGTAGTTTGAACACAGAATGTTATTAATAATTGTTGAAAATCAACAAGAAATTGTAAAAATAGATTTTTCAGAGCATTTTTTGCTTTTTTAATTCAATTACGATAAAGATGTTTACGTGATTAGATTGAAAGAGTATTGAAAAATATTTGTAACCTCTTGACAAACAATGCTTGACCAGAAACATTAGCCATTGCTTGGGCATTTGAAAAATTAATCACATTTATACAAAGTTTATATGTATATCTGAAAAAGAGTTGTTTTTATTGGAGGTCTGTGAACAGCTATGAGCGTTTGATTCTCTCAGTCCAATATATCTGCACAAGAAATCGGAACTTGTTATAGTTTTGTTATAGTATATAATTGACAGTAACGTTCAAATGCAAATTTAGTAGTTTAGTTCAAAGCAGGGTTGCGGAGTCGGACGTAAAATATCCGACTCCAACTCCGACCTTTCCAAAATTTCCGACTCCGACTCTATAACGTACAGGGAATGAAATTTGGCCGTTAAAATCAATGGAAATCGTGGTGCATAGCAAGAAGCTCTGTTTCAACAAAAGTTTCAAAAGAAATTGTACCATTTCAACAGAAACTCCGAATGTAGGAGTGTGATGTAAAAAATGATCCAATTGGACATCCGGAGTCGGACTCGGACAAAAAATTTGACTCCGGCTCGCAGTGTTGTTAGGAATTTGACTCCGGCTCCGACTCCGCAACCCTGGTTCAAAGTGCTACCGCAAAAGTTGGAGGGTCGCTTTATTTTCGAGTGGATTGCGCTTCAGTAACCTTGATTTTTATCAGATGGTTCAATTAGAGCTGCAAGGCGTTTCTGACAACTTTGAAGACATATACGCACACATGGTAGTTTCAGATACCGCTTGTGTATGATCTCTCTCACGATCGAAAGTAATTGAGAAGCCCTTGATATCCTCATAGCGTACAAAGCTGTGAGAATAGAAATAAAGTAGATTTCACAGCCGCAGCGTGAAGCATGAAATGTCACTGTTAGAGAAACACGCAAAAGCATTTGTTATTTGTGAAGGCTTCGGGCATCAATCGCTGCGGAAAACCTCGATGCATTGTAGTGTCGAAAAAATTATGCGATGAAAATAAATCCTCAAGCGCTAGTGGTTTGGGTTTTGATGGTCGCGATTCATGGAAACCACATTTTGTTGTATTTGATTTCATCTACGTATCGACAGATCAATATGATTTCGATTCCTCGAACGTATCGATTTGCTCAATTATGCCTTTCTCCGAAAGCCAAAGAAGGTTTTGAGCCCTCAAAACGTCTTGAAATGTCTCCAGCAACCACGTGTGTGAAGATTTGCTGATAAAAACCCTGTACGACTAAAAGCTTTCTTACCCAAGATATCTGGAAAAATGAGTGTTTGATAAGGAACCAGAAAGACCGTGCGTCAGATTTAAGGCAGTTGTTGCATAAAACTGCTTTGCTGTAATTTAATTCAGGTGTTTCTGCACCAACTCCAGGATATTCCACTCTCACTACGAGAAGCATAAATCAGATAAATCCGTTGGGTAAGTTGGGAATGTTTTTAACTCTATCTGACTGTTGTTATTTTACGTGGTTGTCTTGCTATTGGTTTTGCCTAAGTTTGGATAAAAGACAACCACCACTAGACATTCTCACAAGCTTCGCCTGCTTGTCAATGTTACACTGGAGTGCATTTCCTTTGAAATTTGATTGAAGAAAAACAAACTAGATTTTTCATTGATGGTGCAACAAATCTACGTGTGGACAATGTCTTTTGTCTACATCAAACCATTCTACTGTGCCACGGATGGACACTCAGCGGCTCGAGGCCGCATGTGGTTTACCAGAGTGTTTTCAGTAGTCCGCCAAACCATTTAGGAAAAATCTGAAATCACAGAAAATGTCAGTGCTTAGGCCTAACTTGAACCGGGACTTGCTCTTTTTCCATCGTCTTGCTTTTATTTCCATTAGAAGGTACGGCCCTCCGCTAAACGCGGCCTTTCTCAAAGTAGCTCCCGAGCGCGGTTGTTGACAACACACCTGTACTATGCAATACCTTTAACACCACTGTAAATTTAAGCTGGACAAAACGATATCGCTCCCGTTCATTGCACGCGCACTTCGAGGGTTCTTTCTCGATTTTAAGGCAAGTATGGATTGCTATCGTGTAATTTACGTCTAGAAAATGAGAAAAGAAGATCATTTGATTCCACTAGAAACATAGTTTGTGAAACGACACAATTTTATGGTTTCGTAACTTACAAAAGTTTTAATTGGATGCGCATGCGTTCATGATTTGGATGCAGATAAGTCTTGCACAAAATACTTTTCCTGGAACGCTCATTCTTGCAGCACATTTGGTAAAGTGTGTGCATTCGTTGTCTGCAATCACTTTTGATCGACACACAAAATTACATGACGTTTTGTTAGAATTGCTGCAACAACCTTCGCGCGAGGCAATCAAACCATGTTTTTGTTTAAATGAAAAATAAACTAGGTCCTGTTTAAACGAAAAGCAGTGGAAAACCTACTTTTTTCAGTGAGTATTTGAAAACATACAACGTTTTAGGGGAGCTCGATCACCTCGGCGAAAGTACAAATTATTTACAGGTGGCATAAATATACGGTTGTATTTTGAGCTCATTAAGGCACTCACGCTCTAGGAAATGGTGCCATTATTGCAGTTCGTCTTAAATGCATCAAATACGAGGTACTATTCTCTTTTTTTTCCAAAAATTTGGCACTTTTTGGGAATACAAGGCTCAGTGTCAAAAAACAAAAGTTCTCTCTGTTAAAGATTCTGCGCTCGAATTGCGACAACGCTTCAATCAGTCGAGATCAAGATTGACGGATCCTATTGATGGATTTCACTTTTATCTATACAGTGGAAGCACGAGAAGTATTGCCGACGGTGGTCAAGATATGTATGATGGCGGAAATGAGGTAAGAATACTTTTTTAAGTTACATAAAAAATTATATGCTTGAAGATGCAACACGCAAGTGTTTATTGAACATCAAAACAAGCTGGCTTACTTCAAACCTTATAATTTTGTTTTCTAAACGTTTTTAAATGAGAATTTTTATGCTATTGTCATAAAATACACTTTCATGCGATAAAAGCCGATTGCCCTCTTTGGCTGACGCAAAGCAAGAAGCAACAATATTTATTTTGTGTATGAACAAAGTTGTTACATAAAAAGAACATAGTTCTTACATAAAACATTCATTTATTCCCGATAATGGCTTACGCATAAACCGAAACGTCGAATAAAACAATGTTTTCGATTATTGTGACTGTTTTATTTGCAATAAGAATCTACAGCAACTCCGTGCATTGTTTACTGAAGAACAAAGCGTTTTTGCAAAAACGTTGAAACTTTTCAATACATAATGAGCGTAATTCATAATTTCAATGCCTGTTCATTTTTAGTTCAAAATCTCAAAATTTTGGCAAAGTTGTTAGTTTTAATGTAAAATGTCACAATCGATGCAATTGACGTACTTTGCAATATGGTTAATATGAGAATATGCTACGCACAAAAAGTTTTTTAATGTTTGAATCATATACTTTAGAGAAATAACCTTTGATAATTTTATTGATAGTTTTAAATAATTTAGTTTCAGACTAAGTTTTACGAAAAATTTCAAGGTTTTCATTACAAAATATTTTTCCGGCGTAAGAAATCGTTTCACAAGTAGAATAAAAATGATGCTAAGTTGAAGCAAAAACTTTGCCTTTGTTTCTGAATTTCGTTTTGTAAGTTTACAAACGAATGAACTAAACCTTTTTTCTCATCATCGTGTAAAAGGATATTTTCGTAACTTTTGCACTGCAATGCTGCCGATCTAGTAAATGATTCAGCGTATGGAAAATTAATAAAAGAACTTCCACGACTCTAAAAATCTTTTCAGTTAGACATAAAGAATCTTCTCATAAGGGTAGATAACATTAACCAAATTTTAGACGCAATACCATTTTGGCAACGTACTTTTTAACTGCAGTATTTTAGATATTCGAAATAATCATCATAGGAATTACCCAAATAGTATTAAATACTATTCTTTTTGTGCCCTTTGTTGTTCACAAGCTCCAGGAAATTATCACGTTTTCCTAAAATTCGTTCCCTACCTTTTTAGGTTTACTTTTATGCCGACGGACTAGAGAGACAAGCAGTTTACAATGAGTCATATGGGTAAGCAAATAAGCATGCTGGTATATCAAAACTTGAGAGTTTAACGAGTAATGTTTGAATGATGTGGGAAAGATGATATTAGTGCCATGCATTTGCAAACATTTTGAATTCACAGGTTTTTACTTCATTAATGGCGGGTTGTGAGGTAGAAGAACAAAAATGTCGTCTGTCCCGTTAAAAAACAACAATAGCAAAACAGATACAACAGGCTCCTCTTTTTATGTGTAGCGATCGCTGCATGTCTGCGCATGCAGTAGATTCAATGAAAGGTCACTCCCTCACAAACTTGCTTGCAGCAACTCCTACCAGTGCCCTTGTTGCTGCGCAAATTGCGCGACCGGTTTGTACATTGGTAAAGTTTGAACAGTTAGTTCCAACAAATGCGCAAAAACGACCAATACCACCGCGCATCTGTAGTCGCGCGTGACCAATGACCGCAATCGGGCTTTAGGCAAAGGGTCCATTCGAGAAATTAGCTGTAGTCTCCCCCATTAGCTATTCAAACGTGGAGACCACACGTTGCACCAACTACGCATCTGGGGAAACCAGTGGGAGCAGAGTGCTTCACTCTGGGAGATTTAAAAGTTAGGGATAAGCGGCAATCTTTCCATAAGCTATTGATTGAAAACTGGAGCATCATTTCACTCACAGCAAAAGAGCACGAACTGGTTGAGAAAGTCAAACGATATTCATTGGATATTGTTGGCATGTCTTCGAGCAAGGTTCTATATCTGTAGCAGCATAGTGGAGCTATGCGATAAATTGATACACTTCTACTAAGGCGTTGAGGCAACACAGCCGTGGCCAGGATGGGGTGACAACTGGGAATACTTGTACTTCCTTGTCTGGCAGGTTGTGCTGATAAATGGATCCCGCTGGGGGAAGGATGATGCTGGGATTGAAGTTGATAGACAACTTCCTGTGTTTGATGACTAATTAGAGACCTGTATGGGTTGAAATTTTTTGCCCGCTGCCGTCCCGCACCCAAAAAATTCAAACTCACACCGCACCAGCAGGAATGTGAGAAATCTAGCCCGCTACCGCCTCGCACCCGCAGACTTTTAACCCATATCCGCCCCACCCGCAATGTTTCCGCCCCATACCTGCACCTGTTACCGTGTGTCTGAAAACTACTAAAAACGTATGCAACGTGCGTCATCGCTAGTGGCAATCTATTCAGTGGTTCATTTCAAACCCAGCAGAAGCTCTTACAAAACACTGCAAAGTATAAAATTGTGAAAACTTCTGGTCAGCCTTGAGCGCTTCGTTCTTAACTTTAAAAGCATTGTTGAAAAGAGTATGTCGTTCTAAGACGAGCTCTTTACATTTTGCTCTTCTGCTATTCATGACATGCCATACTAAACCCCTCTTTACTAGAAACGCTATTTGCCATGACGCAGCATATATTACATGCAAGTTCACTGAGAGCTGCAAACTCCAATCTGTGGTCTCGCCACCACTGGAGAATGTTGTTACGCCCATGTACCGCAAGCTATCTGTAACAGAGAATTTCTTGCTGATGTCGCTTTCACATGCACTGAGTCAACATTCAGTTTCCCGCAAAAAAATTTCGTACCCCGCGACCGACCCAACCCGCTTCAATTTCAACCCGCACCCGCACGCATAGCTCTACGGTTTACCGCAACCGCCCGGCAAATGCGGGAAACCGCAACCCGCGCTGGTTAGCCCACTCTGCGCAGGACTCTAACACTTATGCAGGTATATGGACCCAAATCAAACGCACTGTACCACAAATTCTTGGAGGAAACTGTCGATTCCCTACGAAGGATTAACGCTGACGAATCCACGACTTTTCGGGGCACTTCAACGTACATATTGAGAACGACGGTGGTCTGCGTGGAAGGGTGTGATGGGTCAGCATAGTGATGCTAACCCTAATTGACAACGCAAGGTTCCTGCTATAACTATGCCGCAACAACATATTTTACATCATGAACACTTTCTTCCAACGCAGATATTGACAAAAGTACAGCTGGTGCACAAACTCATTGGTGCAACGGATACTGATTGATTTCTGCATTGCTTCAGCTGACATGTTCTAATCAGTATTGGAGGTCCGTGTCAAATTGATAGCAGGAACTTTTGACCAACTCCCACTTAGTTGTCAGCATATTGCGTCTTGTTATATTTAAAAGAGCAGCAAAAAGATAACTTTTATTTTGATAATGTTAAATCTGGTTCTGGAAACATACAAATGATCTATTGATAAATATCTCTGTGGAGATAACTTTTTTCACATTCTTGTTCTTGTTGTTAGCTCACTCTGCCATCATTCAGGGTGGCAAATTTAAATGGGAAATGTCTTCCTTTTTACACCAAACGAGTAACAATTTATTTTATGTAATATTGCGAACTTGATCTTTTGAAAAACGTTTGGCTGGTATCTTTCAAGCATTTTATTTATGGTCAGTTTTCAGGCTGCAGAAAGATGAAGCAGGTCTTGTTTGGTAAATGTTGGTCTGATGCTTTTAGTTTTCAAAGCAAACTTTCTTCTAGTTTAGTTTGTCTTATCATCATTTACTGATCACGCATATTTTCATCGTAACATTTTGGGGAAAGCAACACTAAGAGAACATGAAATACTTGTTGTTTCTCCACAATTTAGATCAGCCTTACAGAAGCTCCTTACTACTGTAATGTGCAATCAAGCCTGCAATGTAACCGTACTAATTTGTTTCTGGAAGGCACCTGCGCTTTGCTTCGTTGTGTATCATAACTTGCAACTGAAACTACAGCATTCTGTACGTCAGAAAAACATTTTCCAACCGACGTTAGAGGTGTTTAGCGCTGAAGATTGGATTCACAGCTTATTGAGTAATGACAACTGACTATTTTTTGAACAGTTCTTCACTGACGCACACATTTACGTCTTTGGCAAGTCATCCATTTGTTGCTTTTTTCCGCATCAAAAATCCCAGCAGAATTGATAGGCAATTATACAAAATCAGAGTAAGTTGTTTTGCATTTCCGCCGAGGGTATTCACAGAAATTTTGACGTAACGTTTAAGAGATAATGAGATATACTTTTTATTGTCAATGATAGCTATATTAGACTTTGCCAAACGGTTCTTCATGCAAGTCTTTTGCATGTATTTGAATACATAAGCCTGTGCTTCTCGAAAGTTTTACACTTATTTTGCCTGTTTTTGAATGTACTTGGAGATGTTGGCAAATGATAATGACGCCATTAACTTTGAAAAGTGTGACGCGAAATTTCCGAACCTCAGTGAAGCATATATGGTCAGCTTGTGCAACTGAATACAACATCTTGATCACTTTCATTAATTTAGGGATATTATAAAATTTTTCAGGTATACTCCAATCTTGGTGCTGATGGAAGCGGATCTCAAGAGAGTATTAGCGGAAGCGTTTCAAGTGGGAACCTTACACTAAGCTATAGGGGTGCTCAAGTGTATGATGCGTACGATGCCGGAGTGTGCGAAGTTTATTTCTCCGTTAACTTTTTGCCTGTAAGTTGTCTGGATTGCATGAAATATGACATAAAAGCGACGTTTTACTTTGCATGGTTCTGATTCACTGCGGAACAAAAACTGGTAATAATATGCTCAAAGATAGTGTGTGTAGCTTTTTGAACTGATGAAAATATTTCAATTTTTGCTTCTTGCGATCCGGATCTGCAATTTTTCAAGAACAATCAGAATCAGGAATTCGATTTAGACTTATTTTCAGCAAATACAAAAACACAATGTGCGGAGGATGACTCGAAGACCTTGCGGTCATTCTCCTCCCCCTGATATCTGATTTTTTCAGATGTTAAATAAAATTGTCCGTCTGTCTGTCAATGATTTACAACAACGCGCAATGTTCAAGATGTAATGAGTTATTTTTTTTATTTATCTGTTAAACGCTTTCAGGACTCTTGCTTTGCTTAAGAGATAGGTTCGTTTTTCAGCTTCACTATATTCGCTGTAGTACTCCCTTAGGGCTGCTACGAGTGGACTGTGACACCCATCCCCTTTTGCCTGTGCCGGTGTTAAGCGAAATTTCTGACCTGTTGTTTGTCAGTTATTTTGATTCTCAGAGTGAAGAAATAAAGTTTGGCGATTACATTTTTGTGTTGTGTAAATTAAAACTTTTTGGTGAGATGTCAAATACCCACTACATGCTATAGTGTGAGAATACCTACAACCACTGAAAAATATTGGACTTGTCTTAGACCTCAGTTGTTTTTCTTTTTCCAACACTAACCCGACACATTTACCTAAACACCAAACCCTAAGCCCTAATCATCAGCTTTCTCAGCGTATTTGATATGTAGAATATTACTCTATGCATGCGCACATGGCGTGAAGTCAGAAATTTCGCAAGTCAGTAATTTCGCTTGACACCGGACAGGAGGCAACGCGGTTGCTTTCGTTGTAAATGCTAAATTGGTCGGGAGTCAATGACAGCACCGCACGTAAACCTTTTCTTTGCACCCATTCAGTAGTGCCGAGCACGAGGCTAGACAAGCCTTAAGGAAGTGGATTACCTTATATCAAAATGTTAAAAATGGAAAAAGAACATAAATGATTGTGAATTTGCAAAAAAATTAGGGAAAGTGCAAACGGTTCAGTCTTTGACTAACACTTGAGTTAACTTTGGTTTTTCACCAAAAGTTGTGCAAATACATCATTTCACAAAATCACAGCTGAGCGTTATGTTGTGAAAGCTTTTGTGTAACCAAATGTTGTTCGGTGGGTGCTTTCTATGATATCGATATGACGCGTGAGTATTGGAACTTAGTTTTGCTCTATGGGAAAGCTTCAAGCATTTGTTTAAGGAACCAGCTATCCAGGTATGGTGGCATGGGTGTGAAAATCAAAAGAGTGCTGTAAATTATAAACAATTCAATGCAGCCACTGAGGAAGTTGTGATAATCACATTTTCGCAACCAAGAGTTCCTGACTGAAAAATAGCTGAAAAAGCTGCTTCAATCTCGTGCAGGCCTTTTAACTGCCCTCAACTCTCTTAAAAATGTCGCGGCATTCTGTGAAGTACTAAGTGAAAATCCTGTTTAGTTCGTTTAGTAGTTGAGATGAACCAGAAATAAAATTACTTCTGTACACTCGGAGATATTTATTCGAAGTACTCAGCCAATAAGCAGAAGCACATTCTATGCTTTTCGGCATGAAGTACACCTTTTGTTGTTTTTTTTCTATTTTGCCTTGTTTTCTTTCGTACCGCACTAATAAGTTTTTGTAACTTTTTTACTTTTTATATTACCATTATTTTAATTTCTTTGTATTGCTAAAAATACTCTACCCACACCAAAGTCCTTTACTTA
>JGI24159J19872_10000999_pt1 | contig 29368 bp, 16 predicted proteins | sample Ectturendosymbi4_FD_19872 | JGI IMG/M metagenome (IMG submission 19872)
AAATCCGCAGCCATGGGTGGGAAGATAAGCCCTGAAATCCAAGAAAAACTTGGGCAACAAAATGCCAGAGCATAGCTTCTCGAATGCGCAAGATACAAAGTTTAGTGGTTCTTTTTTCTACGCTCGCTATTTTTATTAATCGCGCGTCCTTCACCCTTGTTGCTACGCTGGTAACCCGGTGCGTTTACCTTTAAAATCGAAGTAACACTTCTGCATCCATAGCAACGACGTTGAAGAAAAACTAAGGCACCTTTTTCACAAATAAGCAAATACAACTGAAACGATCCGTGTCGTTCGAACATATTGCGCAAGCTTCATATCATAACGACAGTTCAAAGCACAGCACAGGTGACAATCACATTCAAATTTGTATATCTTGGCACCACTACAATCACGCGCTTCCTTTTCTGCAGGTTTGAGATGTCGCTGGAGATTTTTGCAAGCGGTACAAACCAGTTATAAGAAATACCTGCGGACGGCCGCACGGCGTTGTGATAGCCTGGAGGATGGTACTGGGGCTGCTTCGGATACTGGGGTTGCCTTGGATAAGTAGCGCCCGACGTGTCGTAATTTTCGGTGTCAACGACCATTTGGGACGTTCCGGCGTTGGCGGCATTTTGCTAAAAAACAAGTTGCGCTTCATGAGATCTTGCCACTACAGAAAGTTTTCTGCTTACAAGTTTTCGTTTTGTTGCCGTCGAGGCTTACGCGAGGACGTCGGGTTTCCTATCTTGCACCAAGTGACCTACACGAGCGCCACTTTCACCGCAGGCAGAATGGAGTGGAAGGAATAGCGCGATAATTTCACCAAAGAGTACGCTTCGCTAGAAATGCAGGATTTTTTTCCCGTTGCGGTGAATTCCGGACCAGTAGAAAACCAAGCAGCAGCACGAAGCGGTCTCGTCACCACAAATGGCAAACACGGTTAAACACGTGTTGACCGTGGTGGTCACAGCGTAGGCTGCCGCTTTTCCTCCACTGAAAAAATCACAAAGCAAGGAAACGATGCCGCACGGAGAGTTGCAAAGAATAACAGGCAACTGAAACAGTGGGTATTCCGCATTAGATTCAAAAGACAGGTCATTAGTCGTCCGTCCTCAAGCGGCCGAGAAGATGCGACGGAGGCACGCCTCAACCCAATCGTCTGCTTATGCTTATCGCAGTTTGAGCACATACAACTTTACACTACGGCAAAAAATCGAGTAGTGTAAAGCCTATTCAAGTAGCAAATTTTTCCAAGCACTGGACGGGCTCTAATACGCACGGCGACTGTGCTTTTATTACCTTTTGAATCGGATAGGGTCAAAGTTCAATTTTTAAAGGATGCACCGCTGTGCTGCGGCATGCGACTGTTTTACTGCCGGCTTAGATTTTTGGCGGCAACCACCCAACATCAAATATAAACACTTGTAAGCAAAACCTACGAGCTGAACTGACGGTCACAACAAAACCTATTATCATGTACCGATCGATTGTTTGCACAATCTTCATACAACACTTGTATCTGTGAATATGACCCAGAGGCTGCTGGTCGATAGCCGGAAGGTGTGAGCACCTAGTCAATAACCTGTCTCGACCGGTCAGAGTAGGGAAAATGCCGGGAGCTGTAAGAATTTGCGCATCGACTATGATGGTGAAAGGATGCACGGGTCGGAAAAGGAGGCTGTCAACCAATTGTGTCGCGGAATATTTATTTAAAAAAATTGAAAGAAGTAAAACTGGGCGAATCCAAACTACAGCTTTTAAAGCAGTGGTTCTCAACCTTTTCGCTGAAGGGAGCCAAATCCAGAATTACGACTTTATTGGAGAGCCGCACTAAAGAAATTTTAACACAAGTCAAATCACACGTTTTGTTTTATAGCAGAAGGAAGTCTGTTACACAAAATAATGTAAGTTTTAAAGAAAGACTGCTTAGGGCCGCACAAAGGGTGCTTGGGAGCCACATGCGGCTCTAAGAACAGTGGTTGAGAACCACTGATTGAAAATATACAAAAGCATATGGGTTACCAACGAGCATGGAAATGGCTTAGCCACCGCGCACGCTAGTGGCGGTCACCAGCTGTTGGGTTATTAAGAGCTGACGCAACAAACGTCAAAGCTTGTTTTGATTCTGGAAATTTTAAAATAGAACACGCTTCATCCATACATTGCGAGAATCCAGTGAAGCGCGACGAAAACTGAAACAAGCCTCAAAAACACTGCCCCTGTTTGCGATCGCCAATGCTCTAACCTACCTAAAGGGCGGAACCGATGAAACAGCAGATAATAATGTGTGATCGGCTGTTTTTGCCGATCAATAAGCTTTTCGTTGACACTGATATCGATTTTATCAACTTTGAAAAAAATGCCGCACAACTTTTTCTTGGGCCATACAGACTTTTTAATGTTAATGCTCTGGCTTTTCTTTCGTCGTTGAATTAATCGCAATTAATTGCTTACGCTGCAAAATAAAGAAATTTGATAGTAATCGTTAACTCGTTTGTTTATAGAAGGGTGTCTTGTTTATCTTAAGCACACCCGAAGGGTCATCTGACACATGTATATAATTGACAATATACGGCATCAAATATCATATGCCATTGTGCATACGTACATTGCAATCGAACGGTTAAGGAGCAAGCAGCTTACTCGCTCATCGGTTCATCCTTACTCGGAACCACTGTTCCTATCATCAATACTCTCAAACAGTGATGAGACTTACAGAACACTCGAATGCTACAGCTTGACAAGGCTTCTGTAATTCGAACTGATTACTGTCTGCCGTATAATCGGGGAAGAAACAAGAGACGTTTGATGACGTTTTCATTTTCGAAAAATTCAAGAAAAACTTGGCGAAGCTCACAGATTTCCAGGTCTCGAGTCTCAGAGGTTATGGTTGCGATTACACCACTACTCTTAACCACGATTCGCCACTACTCTTAAATAACCGTAAATCGCAGAATTTGATGAGGTTTGTTATAATGCCCGTTGAAATGTTTTTATACACGCATGTTACAAAACAAACTTGTTTATATTTTCAAAAGGTGTAGATGTGTGTGTGTGGGTTAAACTAGTTGAACAAACACGCCTACCGGGCCCGTGGCTCCATATTTCCGGCCATTCTTCTGAGCGGTTTCGTCGGTCGAGACGAAATCGGCGGGTACGAAGCCACGCCTATCAATCAGTGAAGGAGGGAGTGGAGCGCACAGGGTGTAACAGCAATTTTGCATCGGACCGCCCTGATCGAACGGATTCTTCACGATCGGGTCACGCTTCTTTGACCACGTGCCTTTGATCTGTGACAGAAAATTAAAGCCAGTCGAAATAACTTTGTGCACGAGCGACAGGAAACACGCCGTAGGGTCGCGATTGGGTTACCAACCGCGAACGTGGTAAAGGAGAAGGTGCGTATAGAGGGCCCTCTTGAGTTAAAACAAAAGCGACGCTCAGAAAGGTTACCAACCAACAAACAAACAAACGCCAACGGGAGGCCGTTGCCAGCGTCGAACCTACGAAAACAGTTTTGCCGAATCGGAGCTACTGCTGTGCTGTTACCAAGAATGACGACAAACGCGTTTCCAACGCGCTCGCGCTTTAAGTTCGCTGGCCAATGGCGGAAGAGGAAAGCGAATGGTGCGTGCGGCGCGTGGGATCGCGCGACACAGTCGCAGGCGAAAAACGTCAACGCTTACGTCTTCGTTGGTTGTCAGGCCGAGCCAAATGAGGTATGTGTGGAAGCCGGACAGGCCGACCACTGACCAGACGCTGAAGAAGCACACGAGCAATTCCAGGACAGTGGGCAGATCAGTCAGTCAAGGAAAACACAGCAGCGAGAAAAAAACGTCTTTCTCTCTGTCTAACGTCCGCGGTGGCTTGCTTTGCCTGTGCAGCTACGCTGATCACGTCACGGCAACAAGTTCAGCATGGCTCATCGAAAAAAACAACCGATATTTAAAAAATTTATTTCACGTAAAGGCCATTGTTTCCTTGAGGCAGAAAGGTAAAAGCAAGTCACAATTAGACTTTATGTGTAAAAATAAACAATTCACATACTTCCCTAACAAGGCCAACAAATGCCGTTGGCACCTACGGCGGGCCGTTAGTAATTCGGCAAGACGCAGTGTTAATCATGCTGTTCAGCAACAGAGCTAACTCAAGGATATGACGTAGCCACGTTCAAAAGTCTTCGCAACCACCCTCACTGCAACGTTTTTGCAGCAAAAATTTTAATGACGCGGAAGGAGCGTTTTTTTTGAAGAAAAAAACAACAAAACGTTAACGAAAAGGGAAACGACAGTGTTTCCGGATTTTGGCCAGCTCGGCATAGCTACACGTCTTTTTTGGCGTAAAGTGCTACGTCCACCGCATTGTTACATCACTTCCGTAGCAAACGCTTTCGGGACTGAAACCGACGCTAAAAGTGCGTTGTGCAATTAAGTGGTACATGGTAAAGGATATCTTCCTGGGCTCATCTTCAGTGCGTTGAGAAACTCGCCTTGGTCTTTGGAAACTGAAAAAAGAAAGGGAAACTGAAAAAGAAAAAAGGCAAACTTCTTGCTTATTATTTTACTTTTACCTTTTTCTTGCTTATTATTTTACCTTTTTCTTTGTTTATTATTTTACGTTTTTCTTTGTTTATTATTTTACCTTTACGTGTTGGAAATTACATGCCAGAAACAACTGAACTGAGCAAGAACTAGATAAGGGTCAGTTATACGAACGTTTTTGGTACGACTCGTTAGTACAAGCCCAGTGCGCTAACACTAATACTCGGAAGCTTAAAGCTTAGTGAAACAAACGACCAAACGTCATTATTGTTTTATTAAAAATTCCCATTTCACTGAAACTTGCATACTTACGCAGCACCATGTGCACTATCGAAAACGCGAACACGTAGATGCATAAAATGGAAAGGGACGTTACGAACAGATAAAAGTATCGATAGTTTCTTCGTCCGACGCAATTTCCGACCCAGGGACAGTGGTGGTCGAAGTGGTCTGCGAACAAAACCACGCACGACGTCATAAACATTATCCGAACTTGATTTGCACGAGGCGGCGACGTAATCGGTGAGCTCAATAGATGAAATAGTTGAAAATCCATTGACTAATCATCGGCAATACTGCATCAGCAAATTTTCTTTTAAGCTTTGGTCAATGAACGTTTCACGCTGTCAAAACAACTTTGCTTTCAAGGGCCGCGATTACGCCACATACAGGTAGGCTCCAGAAAATGCAGGAGTATTACCCGACAAGAAGAACTTAATATAAAAAAAATACCAACTGCAGAAATACTAAAAATCCACCTAATCTTACGCTTTGTTTGCAAAAAAACAGATTGTGGTAAATTTAAGAGGTATGGAAGCGACTGATAACAAGAGCAGCCACTTTAAGTATGAATACATTTCGTTGGATACGCGTAATTAGTAATTGTCATTTACGAACAGGTGCGCGCGCATTTTGCAATGTTAAGCGGTTGTTATTTCCCAGCGATCACCTCTAACAGTGTTTTAGACCAGGGGTGGGCAATTAGCGGCCCGCGGGCCTAACGTGGCCCACCATAGCGTTTTCAGTGGCCCGCGAATGCATTAAGAAAGAATCTTAAATCTGAAACTTCCTCCAGCTTAGTGCTGAGGCTAACTTGTGAACGACTTGCTTCTATTTCCACTAGAAGGTACGGCCCTCTTTTACACGCGGCCTTCCAAACGTGGCCCCTGAGCCAAATTAATTGGTCACCCCTGTCTTAGACCGTTGCAACGCAGGAATTTTTTAACAGGCAACACAACTTATTCCACCGGCTGTACCTTCTCATTCATCCAAATACGTTTCATTACATCTACTTCCTTTGGGGTCGGCAACTAACCTCACACAGCAAAAACTTTCGCGAAGCGCAACGTCGCAGAGAACGTAAAGCTACGTTAATTGTTTCAAAACATCCAGACGATCCAGAGCTGGTTTGCGGTCAAATACCGGCGAGATTTTCTTAACTGCTAGAACGTTGTTTAGAATGTTTACAGGGTTACCTGATTTTTCTGTACCTTTGAATCAGTGAACACAGCCGAATTTTTTAAAATCACACTGGGGAGCACTGGACTCGATCGAGCTCGTCAGCCTGCAGGCCAGCTCCCGAGCACTGGGCTAATCCCCATAATTCTTGAGATCATTGGCGGTGGCAAGATTCTTGAATCTCTGCTCGTTCATGAACTCTCGCAAGAGCTAGTGCAAACATCCTCTTGATGCCTTTTTGCATTTTTAACCTGCGTCACAGCTTCGCGCATCAGCCGTGACGTCGCAGGCCGTTACCACTGGTGCGTATCATCGCTGAGTCAATTGGCTGCGAAGATTTTGCGGCCCTACCTTGTTGCCGTTACTGTTTTCGCGTTTTTTTTCATTCACATTTTTACCGCGCACGCTGGCTACAAAAGTTTGTTATAGCCCGCATCAGCACTGTACAGTAAATAAGCGAAAACACAGGCAACTACCCGTTGATCTTTATCCAGTCTCAAAGCTAAGCTACAGTTTCACCTATTCAATTAATTTTTTTCGGTGCTTAGTTGCGGTTTGCACACAAACGTGTTTGTTGCCTTTGTTTTTGTGTTTGTCATTGGTTGGTAAGTAATAAAAGTGTTGGTGGACTTTACTTCCGTTTTGCATTTACCGTATTTGGTCAAAGTGGGTGTTCGCTCCACGATCTGTTTCAACACTGATCTGGAAATAAGTTTGGCGATGTATGTATGAGCGAACAAAGAAAACTGTCATTTCAAGCTGTCAGAAGCGAAACGTTCAACCAAAGAAAGTCGACACGCTAGGATAACTGCGCGACAACGCTGAATGGTTGCCCCTGCAAAAGCAGCGGACACTCAAACACCCCTGAATTCCTGTCACGTCGACATCTTCATAGAAATATTTTTCCAGCGCGGGGTCAACTGCAAACAGCAAGCTCGTTTACCGGACGGGTATTTAGAAAATCTTTATTGAGTGCACTGGAAGAAACTTGCGATTCGAATGCGTTTCGGCCAATTTTGCAGCATAGTTGGAAGCCAAAAGTAAAAAGACTTTGGTATATTGGATTCGATCAAGCTATTCCGTAGTAATTCCCCAGCAATAGCTTATTGTGGATTGCCAGCCCTTCAAACGCATGGGTTGAATGAAAGTGCAAACGAAGCCACAACAGTGGCGCAAACAATACCCACCTACGCAGTTGTCGCACAAGCTGCAGTGAGACGCGCGAGGAGGGCGAAAGATCTTACACGTGAAACAATATTTCAGCTTATAAGGCACTCCGTTTATCTCGATATCGAGTGTACGTGGGGGAGGACGGTAGCCGCTATTTCCTCCGTTTTCTTTGATCTGCTGGTCTGCAAAGACAAAAGTCATTCGGTGCGAAAATACCAAATAATTCCATAAAACACTCTTTTTTGTAGAAGCGCTTTCTTTTTATATCAACTTTTAAAGCAATTTCACTGATCTCGGAATATTCAACGGTTGAAGTACAAGGGCCAAGCAATTCGATGCGCAACCCTTATGAAAAAAAACACGGTACGTCAGTTGAATTACCTTGAAGTTGCTTTTCCAAGTATTCCGCTTCTTCCCGCGTCGCACGAGGAATAATGCCGGGATCGCTCCACGCAGTGCGCAGAAGGCATCCCAGTGTGAATAAAAACAACAAACTACACACAACAGGGACAGCCGGACTTACTTGAGCAACCAGCGTGAGTCTGCATCTGCAAGGCAAACGAGAGACGGTGATTGTTTATGTAGCTGGGAAAACGATTTCAGCGAGCAGCGCTGAAAAGTCACGTGCTGGCCACCAACTCACACAGTCTGACGTCCGGCCAACATTACATAAAAATATCTAAGAACACAGGCCGCTTACGCGTGCTGTAAGCGCTTGGCTTTCAGCGCAAGCACAAGCAAGCACGGGCAATAAATATTTTAGGGGTTTGGTCCTTTGCGGTTAATTGCTGTTCTCATATTTTTCATGTTGTATAGCGTTACCTTCGGTGAATCTAAAACAGTTAAATGTTGTCACAGTCAGCAAATCATGCAAGGAAACGACCAGTGGACTTTCAAAGGTAAGAACAAAACTGACAGGACTGGAGCGTCAAAGCTAGCTGAATACATTTGAAACACAGTTTATCAGTTGGACGAAGCTTTACGCTCGCGTGTGTATACGGCGGAATGTCTACAAGGGAAAACGATCGCTATAAGAAATTCCAAACCGAACTCAAGCAAGGCTATGGTCCTCGTGGCACGAGCTGTCATCAGCAGACCGCACTTCGTATCTCACGCAGAGTCTCAAGGAAAGATGTTGGCTAGTAGGTTGGGAGCAGGTTCAGCTGCAGGGGCCGCAGAGTGGAGAAGTATTTTCCACCTGCTTACCGGTTCCCCATACTCATATTGATTGCCTGGTTACATGGCTGAAGAGTTCAGATTGCCTATAAAAAAGACCATGCGATACGCAGCTCGTTTTGCGTCTTGCCCAGGACTGAAAAACTTTAAAAAACTGTAATGACCTATGTCAAGTTCGAAGAAAACGTACCAGTTTCTTATCCAACATATTCAACAACACGGCTCATAATTACACGCGAGCTAGTTGGGTGTTTCACAGTAAAATGCTCTCCCTCAGATGAGAAAACTTAACACAAGGTCTCTAAACTGCGACCCGCGGGCCAAATCCGGCCGGCGAAGCGATTTGATCCGGCCCTGAAAAAATAATGTTTTCGAAAAATTTATTGATTTGGTAGAATGTAACATATCCCGAAACAATCTCGTTACGTAAGATCTCCAGCCCTCTAACTGTTGCGTAATGGCTTACGTGATGGCCCTCACACAAAAAATTTGGAGACCTCGGACTTAAACATATTCGATACGAATAGCCATTGTTTTATAAAGCTGCTATCTCGCCAAGTACCGGATGCTGCAAAAAGGCAACACAAACAGCGTGCATCTCTGAAGATAATTAATTACAACGCTTCTCACGTTTCCTAAAGGAAAAAACAACGCAAGATCTTGTTCTGACACAACTGCCAAGCGCATGAACACAGGATCACGTTCAGTTCAACGGTTTTGGTTTCAGATTCAGATCATTGACGAGTAACATCAAACTGCAACAAAGGTAATTTCAAAACGTTTTTTTGGATAGGATCTAAAAATCACGCAAGAAAAAACGCTCCACCCTCCAACGCACACTATCTTCACACGTAGTTAGGTTTAGCTTCTTCAATTTGCAATTGACGGTGCGCCAGACAGTCGTGCAAGCAAGTGGTGCGGGAGTATCACTGTCTCTGCTCCAACTTCAACACCACATAAATAATTCACGAGATGTAAATGACGGCAGACTGGAACTATTGACACCAAACGTTTTTCAAGCAAGGCGTGTGACGCAGTACGAACTTGAAGAACGCCGGACACTTTTTTCTTTTGAGTCCGAGCGTCGAATGTAGCTCGAAAGGTTCACTACAACCTTTACACTTAAAAAGGCAGCGAGCGTTTGTTTACGTTTGAAACGCTATTGCTGCGTCTTGGCGAACAAGTGCAACTATCTCATAGCTGAAACAACGCGCATCTGAATTGCCGATAGTAACCCTTTTGATATTTTCACTCGTATAACGTTTTCGGTTTTCTTTTTTCTCTTTATTTTTTAAAAGTTACTCTCGCCCTTCATTTAGCAGTATCAACGTTTGATATTCTCGGGCGACTGCGGTCACTGAGAACTTATGCGTATTGGTTGTTGCGTATTGAAAGCGTGTAAAGCCTGGAAAGTGAAGCGGGAGTTGCGAAACGAAGAGTGTTGGAACTGTTGGGCGGCTGCTCCGTACAAAGCAGTCAGTTGCTGTGCATGGTTTTGCATCGAAAACCTTGCTCGGCGCGATCGAAACAACTCAGTCGTTTCAACCATCAACCGCAAAGCCAACGACCGAGGATGAAATTCCCAGTGACGCTGGATTTAAGCAACGCAACGACGACCCAAGGCGGCAGCAACGGCCCACGCCAAGTTTTTATCAGCTCATTGTTGCGTCTGCGGTATTGTAACATAGCATTCCACCATACTCGGGCGCAGACCAGTGCGTGCAACGAAAGGTTAACCAGTCCAGCAACCCGCGCCGGCGTCTCCGCCTCGAAAGCGACAGCAATGCAGCAATTTGCATAATGAATGCTCTCCGTGCTTGAGACTCGTTGACAACACACAGCACGTGACTCTTTCGCTTGTGCAATCCGGGTGTAAGACTGAACGGCAGTAAATGCTACTTTCCAAGGTTTCAGTTCGACCCTAGTGAGAATCAGTAATTGGCCTACCAGTTTAATTAGTGCGCGCTCGAGCACTGTTTCATTTATCACAATAACGACTGAATTGCACAGCGCTGGTAAAATGGGTAAAGTTTTGTTTGACATATGTCCCCAGAACTTACAGCGCTTAGTATGGTTTACTGGACGTACCACGTCCCGGCCCTAGGCCTGACACTATAGACCACATCAGACATTGCTAACTTGGAACTACTTCATCCAAAGTCTGTAGTATCCTATTCATTTTCAGGTTGGTTGATCATAACCGCAAAACAAAACAACAAAAATAAATTTAAATATCAAACGCTGCGCAAGTCATAACCCATTTTCCCGCTTCTCAGCAAAGACGCTTCTTCGCACTGCCACAGACTGACTTTCGGTGGTGGAACTGCATTCGCACAGCACGGTCGTAATATCGCAATCGTTACAGATGGAATTTCGCGATTGGCTGCAGGAAACGGGCTCCACAGTGCTACGCAACGGTGCGGGAAGCGACTTACTCAAAACCAAAGAAGAGACCAACTGTGATGATCATCAGGCTGAGAGTGAAATACAAAACTCCCGTCTGCCTCGCCATGATGATGCGCCCGTCGCACGCGAACTTGTTCCGTCCGGGAAATACCTGCAAATCACCGGATTCTCATGCATTCAACGGGTTTATCTGACCACGACAGAATAACAGCTACAATTAATTGTCTGGCAATTCGACGTTGACATACCGTTCATCACCTTGTCCATGAAGCAGAAATTGGAGGTGAAACAGCAACCACTGATTAGCGCGGCGCGTTTGCTTTTCATGCCTATCGGATGGTTTCATGGCAGCGAATTGCAACCAGCTACTATGTCTCGCGTCCCCTGACACAGTCGTGTGATGAGGTAAGAAGCATTCAGGTCCGATAAATGTTCTCGGCCGCAATTTAAAATTTACCGCAAAAGTTTATCTACGATGGGCTGGTGAGCCCCTTTCTGCCACCGATTATTATGTAACCTTCAATAACTCTTCGTGAAGAACTTGCGAAACCGACTCTTTAAGCCTCAGTCGCGTTTTCGCAATTTATCCCCAGGAGTAATGCGACATTGCGACAGTCTCAAGAGACTGACCGAAGGAAAATCTCCTGTATCTCATTTCGAAAAAGGCATCATAGGGGGCGACGCACAATTTAAACCAAACGGCAACTCCGTTAGCATCGCTACCCAGGGTTTTGAGAAGCACCACAATCAAAGATCGAAAAGGTTTCAATAACTAAGGCTTACATTGTGCAGCAGCGACGCGCAGGGTCGTATGAAACAAAAAACACAAATGAAAGAAAACCGGAAAGTAGTGTCTTCACTATCTTTTTGTTTAAATTTCATCTTTATCTCAATAGAGCCTGGTAATGTGCAACGTAAAACCAACATTCAGACATCAGTTCACGCCACAGTCTGGAAAACATTTAATCAATCTGATCATCTTATTCAAATTCACAAAATGTTTTGCCATACTTCACTCAAGTCTCACGTATTTGTCCTAAATGCTTTCAGCAAAAAAATGCAAGCTGTGTATCTGAACATACCCGCCATTTTCGAATTCTTTGACTTCCTTGCTGTTCCTCCGGAGGTGATGACGACGAGGTTGGTGCATGAGATGGAGAACCAGTGCCATCTGACATATCACAAGACAACTAGTCCCAAGTAGCAATATATGGCAAATTGCTGGTCAACAATTTGTCAATTCAAAAAAAGCAATTTGTACCTGGTGAGACTAATGCTTTCAACCAATCTGGCCAGTTACTTTAAATCCAACCAATCAGCTTATTGTCAACTCCCTTTCAGCACTGCATGGTAGGTGTATTAATATATAACTAACGTAATGTGCAATGCTGATTATTTTTTTACTTGTAGGTTGGGTTCGAATCCTGGTTGGGTCACACCGAAGATTTGAAAAACAGTACTTACGGGCTGCGGTCTGTTCAACCTCGTGCTTGCTATTAACGGATGGGTGCAATGGAAAGCCCCACATTTGGAGCCCCACATTTGGAAAGCCCCGCATTTGGAGTTTTTTTGTTGCATAGGACAAAAAAAGAAGCTGATAGTACAGTAACTGGTGAAGTATACAAGGTTCTTTAAAAAATGGTTGAAGGGTGTACCGCAGCAAACAAGTTTAGAGAGCACATGGCTAGTGCATCAAGCTGTGAATAATTGGCAAATTATTATTCACACTACATGCCACTTGCATGTTAATGACGTCCTACAGATGTTTGCAAGTAGCCATCCTGCAATGTAGTTTTATCACTGCAGAAGTTTTACAAACGTTTCGAATTTAGATGAGTACAAATCGATGTCAGCAATGTATTTACTGACAAACCTGTGAAGCAGTGTCAGGTCTCTTCTAACAATTAGTTGCACTGGAAAGTAAATAGTGCAATACAACAATTTATGAATAATTACAAAAGTAAAATGTAACAACTCACCTGGTTTGGAAGAAGCCCCAGATGTTTGTCTTTCAGGAGCTGTTGCTGGTGATGCAGTCATTTTGCGTTTTTGATGGCACTTGGAAGAATTACAACTGTCTCCAGATTCTGCAAAGAGCCATTTTTTAATGTCTTACTTTCAACATTCATATTTTTTTCAGTGATTTGATCTATGACAACAGGCATCACACTCATTGAAATGTGATTTATGGTAAACCTCACATTATGTTATTGTCAGTATCCATACCCACATAATTGTCTTTAGGTTGATCAGCTATTCTAGCCAAATGCATTTGTCTGGTATTTTTTTCCTGAACAACTGTTTTCAGATTAGCTGGCAAATCAAAGGTCTGCTTTCATTGAATTGACAATTTTATAAGTTTGCTTCAACTGAAGTTTCAGCTTCTACTTTGGATCAAAACCACCATTTGCTTATAAAACAGTGAAGTGCGATATAAAAGGCAGATCTTATTGTTGTTCAATTCTTGAGCATCTAACTGATATATGCAGCTGATAGACGACGACGACGTAAACACAAGAGTCTCTCAAAGCCTATAAAAATTGTCTGGATAGTATGTCACACTATGAAATGCGACTACAGCAGCATTTTTGTCCACTATTTGCCCTAAGTTTGCTTACCAAAAACATTTAGGTATTTAGTAGCTATTTAGAATTAACAAAATAATCTACCAAATATCATTTGATCAAAAGTTAGGAAAACCAGAATTGACACAAATGCAACATGAAGATAATGGCTGTTAGAAATTATAATGGTAATTTTAAAAACCAACAAGGGAAGTACACAAAAATTCAGGAAATAACAGAACCCGTCAAGTAACAAACATAGCTATAAATACATTTTTGTGAAGATAAAAAGAAAGTAGTAGGCGTATTCACGTACCACTTTGATGGCCTTGATCATGTGCCACTAGTGGTACGTGTACCACAGTTTGGGGACTGCTGGCCTAGAATCAGATAAATCGGGTCCCTTCGAGTATCTAACATTTTCCTTTAAAAAAAGCCCTGCATATAACAACTAGGGATAAACAGGAAACGAGTTTTTTTATTTCTGTCTAGAACCTGACTTGGCTGGAAATGAAAAAAAGTTTGGTTGGGACTAGAGATAGACTGATAGATTGGCCGATATTAGGGTTTAACCAATATATAGGTATTGGCCAAAACAACTGATTTTATGAGCCTCAGTATGTGTTGACACAACGCTATTATATTCCTCACGCATGCAGACAACTTGCGCAAGAAAGCACAGCAAATGAAGTCAAGACAGTTATCTTGCAGCAACGCCAGCAGGTTCGTTTTCATAAACAAACAGACAAGATGAACCATGGAGCACATGTCGGCCATCGCAGCCGAAACAAAAGCATCATCATTAATCAGAATAATATTGAAATTGCTGCAATTTAAAAAATTTTAGCTCATAAATCCTGATTTTTGAAGTTTTTGTAAAAAGGTAAAGCAGAGAATACATCATACTTTTGGCAATCAAGCAAAAAGCAAGATTTAAAAATTCTGGAAATATTGGTTATCGGTCCATGAATGGCCGGTATATCGATATCGGCCCCTAAAAAGCCTTGTCGGTCGATTCCTAGTAAGAACTGCTTCAAGTAATTAGTCTCCATTAACACCTTCACAGCTGGTCTAAATCAAGTGGTTCCCACAATAACAGCTGGATCACGCGTGCCTTTGTGTGGGCATAACTACGGCGCTGTAATTTTTAGAGAGCTGTTCAAACGCTCAAAAGACGTGGCAAACTTAGTAGTTTGCAATTGAAAAAAGTATTTGGTTTCGGATTTTATGTGAGTGATGTCATAAGTGGAGGACTTTTAGGCCACCTTGGCCCACTTCACTTGGCCCTGGGCCCAAACCGTTAGATGGTAGCATTTCGCTTATGTTTTTATTAGAAACTAAGCTAAAATTGAGTCTTTTGATACTCTGAATGACTTGCTGGGGTTTTGGGTTCAAAATTTATGATCTAAAGCAAACAAAATAATTGATTAATCCCATAATTAGATAATTAATTAATCTGTTATTTCAGATCATAACTTTTGAATCAGAAATGCTAGAAAGTCAACCAAAGACTCAAACAACTTGGATTCTAGGCTAGTTTCCAATGAAAACTTCAGCGAAATGCTTTGGTCTAGCACAGCGTGGTCCAAATACTGGCATGCAGGCTGCATGCAGCCAGTTTTTGTGCACCCCACGAACGCTTTCTGTATGCCGTATAATACACAAAGTCATAAATACATTGTATTAGCCACACAGCCCTTGCAAGTCACACATCACTGAAGTGCAGTTCAATATGTAACTATAAGGGGGTAACAATATCTTTTTACAATTTATGACGTTACCGTAGCTAATCTCTAGGCTGGACTAACGTTGCAGTACTCTGTGACCACAAAGCATGTGCTTTTTTTTCTTTGTTGCAAGCTTAGACTCTGTAATCAATTTTCGAGTTAGATTACAAGATGTGCATTTTGGAAGTAAGTAATGAAGTAGTATTTAGTCAAGCATAGCAATTTAACAAAAAATGAGTCTCAAAAGAGAAGTGTCAGAGATAAACAGAAAGTTCAATTCTAACTGGGAGGAAAGGAATTTCTTCACCAATAACAATGGCAAACTAGTGTCTTGTGAGGTTGCAATTAATATCCATTCCGAAAGTGTTTTTATTTAAAGAGGCATTACAGCATCAAACATGAGAAAACATACGGGAAATCCTATGGAAACAATTTTGAAATAACTGAAGGGTAACCAGGTCTGCAACCAGTGGGGCAGCCGGGCAATTGCCTCTGCCTAAGAGCCTTTGCACTGAAGATGTGCTCCATGTTCGTAATTTGCGAAAGTGGTTTCTCAATTGAGGTGATTGCAAAGCGACACACGAAATAGAATGGCTGATGAAACCTGCATGCCTGCTTGCGACCTTCGACTACGGAAACTAAAGCAGACCTTGATTTTATAACCAAAACCGAGAAACAACAAATTGTTTTGTTATTTTGTTGGTGCTTTGTGTATCATTTTTATAGCAGAAAATATCTTTTTTGAGTCGCAAACAAACAAACACAAAACTTAAAATTACTCTAGAATCAAAAGTTGCTTTAGGCATGCAGTACAAAGTAGGTCTATTAGAACAGCGAACGAGTCTTCTCATTGCAATGGAGTGCCTCTCTTTGGGGCCCGCAAATTTTTCCTCAAATCGTAATGTGGCCCTTCATGCTCGCAGTCTTGGGCCACCTTGGTCTAGCACAACGGTGCACAAGGCCGCATGCAGCCTTCGATAATGAAATTTGCAGCCATCCACATGTAATTTAAAATATAAGATTTAGCGGCAGTGCTGGCATATACTGAAGCAAAACAAACACAAGATCAAGGGAGTCATTAATTGCTACAATGCTTTGCAAACTTTTCTTTTAATAAATTCATTAAAATGTTTGGCATTTTATTATACTTTTAGGCACAAGTAAATGACATATCCCGGATGAAACCTATTCTTTAATTAAACGTATATATAACTCAGAACTTATTGGCGGCCGAACTTCATAAAAATAAAAGCAATGTGGCCAGCAATAGCAAAAGGTTGTACACCCCTGGTCTAGCAGTTGCGCCCTAGGCCAGGTAACATGAGCCAAAATAGCTAAAAACCTACCTCACTATGACGTCACTCACAGAGAAAACACAACCAAAAAATTTTTTTTTCATTGCAGACTAGAAGACTTGCCGAATCTTTTGAGGGTTTGAACAGCTCTTTAGCGCAATGGACGGAGGAGCTATGCTGTTGGTAAAGCAACTGAAAGCTGCTGGCTTTAGGCCGATTTCCAAGTGCGAATATATTGTACCCTGGCAGCGAATGTGTTGAGGTAACATAGTCAAACTCACATCTATCAGCAAATTTTAAACAGCAAATTGATTACACTCAACAGCATGCATGCTTATTCCTGAGATCTTATTCAAAATAGAATGAACTGGACTGGATATTTTGAACTGGACTGGATATGGATATTTTTTTAAAAGATGCCATTTTTTACTAACACCTTCCGGTCCAGCAGACTAAGGCTAAAATTCAGCAGTTTGGGCGTGTTTTTGTGCAGGAATACCTCGTAGGGTAGGCCACAATCTGATACTTAGATAAATTGCTGGGGTTTCTGGTTCAAAAGTTATGATCTATAATAAACCAACAAAGTAATTAATACCATAATTAGATAATGACTTCGTGTGTTTATTTTATATCATAACTTTTGAACCAAAAACGCTGGAAAGTTGATCAAGGTCTCAAAAGATACAGATTCTAGCCTAGTTTGCAATAAAAACTTCAGTGAAATACATCCATCTAGCGGTTGGGCCCAGGTCAGGTACCAGCAGGCAAAAATGGCCAAAAACCTACCTTACTTGTGACATCACTCACAAAAAAACGAAACCGAAAACCAAACATTTTTTTTCATTGCAGGCGTGAAGACTTGCCAAGTCTTTTGAGGATATGAACAGCTCTCTGGTGCAATCCGCTGAGGAGCTATGAGGTTGTTAAGGCAACCAAAATATGCCTGTTTTTTCCCCGATTTCCACAGACGATATATTCGTAGACCGGCAACCAATGTGTTAAGCCTAGTATTCAACATTTTTAGCTTGTTCAAATCAAAATTTGAAGCAAGGCAATAAACTAAATATGGAAATATTGAAAATGAAATGAACTACATTTCTTGATGTGTTGTTCAATAGAAAGTCCCACATTGAGGGTTTGTAAAAATCGTTTGTAAGTAGCAGAATTAGTGCAACAGAAAATGGACTCAGTTGCCATCAGATAATATCAACAAAAAAGATTCATAACAAGGATTCATTTGACAATTTTGACACTTTGGTGTCTGGCAGGAATCAGGGATTCTTGTGCCAAAACAACCGGATCGCACATGGGTTTGCGCAAACGTAACTCGGGTGTCGAAAGTGGTAGAGAACTGTTCAAAGGCTCAAAAGACTTGGCAAGTCATCTAGTTTGCACTCAAAAAAAATTTTTTGCTTGGGGGTACGGTTTTTTTGTGAGTAACGTCATAAGTGGAGGACTTTTTGACCACTTTGGCCCACTTCACCTGGCCCTGGGCCCAAACCGTTAGATGGGAGTATTTTGTTGAAGTTTTTATTGGAAAGTAGGCTACGATCCGAGTATTTTGATCCTTTGGATGACCTGCTGGGTTTTGGATTCAAAAGTTATGATCTAAACTAATAAAAATATTGGACTAATTAGCTAATTAATTAATTAGTTTATTTTAGATCATAACTTTTGAACCAGAAACGTTAGAAACTCGATCAAAGGCTCAAGAGACTCGGACTAGAGCCTAGTTTCCAATGAAAACTTCAGTGAAATACTTTGGCCTAGCGGTTGTGCCCTAGACTAGGTAACATGAGCCAAAATGACCCCAAAACTACTTCACTTATGACGTCACTCACAAAAACTCCACAACCCCCAACCAAACAATTTTTTTTCGTGTGTAGACTAGAAGACTGGTTGATCTGTTTGAACCCTTGAACAGCTCTCTAGCGCAATCAGTGGAGGAGCTATGGCGTTGGTAAGGCAACCGAAAACTGCTGGTTTTAAGTTGAAATTTAGGTACGATATATTCGTAGACCGGCTGTCAAAGTGTTAAACACCACCTGCAGAAGGACACCTGTAAATACCACAATATCACTAACATTGCCAAGACCACTAAGATTGGTAAGATTAATTTCTGATCTTAGCATTGTTGACGACCTTAGCAATCACGGCAATCTTAGTGATCTTGTGGTGTTTACAGGTGTCCCTGCAGAAACCTGAAACATTTGACAAACACCAAGCAATACCTGATGGTTTTAAATCAGAACTTATGTTTCTAGTGGTGTTACTGTTGCTGATCAATCTGGAATGCTGTGTATCTGTGAAATCTCCAGCTTCACTTCTGCACAAGAAAATTCTTTTATTAAAAAAAAAATATTGCATTACATAATTTACACGCTCTATTATTAGTTTGAAGTATGCCTTGAAAAACTATCTTCTAATTGCAAAATGTCACATGCAAAGGAAAGACTATGCCAACAAGCACTGATACTGTGGCTTGCTGTCTGATTAATTTTTACAAAAACAGTTAAGCACAACAAGCATGTCCACAAATGCAATAATGCTCAGACTGAAAAGAGTGATTAATGCAGAAACAACCACAAGCCTGGCAAAAATTTTAAGTTGTGCAAAAATGAAAATCTATGTTTATCTTTCCAATTTATCATACATTGCATTCTAGTATTGTTTGTGGTTGTAAAACACTGAAATCTTTTAATAACAAGTATATTTTTTTTCATTTGTAATTTTCATGAAATGTACTTAGTAGCTCCAGTTAGGGTCTCAACAGTGCTTATCTCCACTTACCTAGCACTAGCACCATGGGCCATGTGACTACTTTTTATGGTGAATGGTGTAGTGACAGCACGCCATTAGCTTGGCAGCACTACACACGAGCCCTTACCATGCACCCCTCTGTCATCCTGAACATGAGGTTGGACAAACTACCAGTATCATTTTGAAGTTTCTAGTACAACCTAATCTAGGACTGGGCCCAGTCTTATCAACTTGAGAAGTGCAACACTTTGAGAACCGGTCTACGATATATTCGTACTTCGATTTTGGCCGATAAAACAGCAGTTTTCGGTTGCTTTACCAACGCCATAGCTCCTGCACCGATTCGCGCTAGAGAGCTGTTCAAGGGTTCAAACGGATCAGCCAGTCTAGTAGATTGCACTCGAAAAAAAATTTTTGGTTGGGGGTTGCGGATTTTTTGTGAGTGACGTCATAAGTGAAGTAGTTTTGGGGTTATTTTGGCTCATGTTGCTTGGCCTAGGGCCCAACCGCTAGGCCAAAGTGTTTCGCTGAAGTTTTCATTGGAAAGTAGGCTCGAGTCTGAGTCTTTTGAGCCTTTGATCAACTTTCTCGCATTTCTGGATCAAAAGTTATGATCTAAAATAAACAAATTAACTAATTAGCTAATTAGTCAAATATTTTTACTTACATAACAAATTTTGAACCTGAAACCCCAGCAGGTCATTCAAAGTATCAAAAGACTCGGATTGTAGCCTAGTTTCTAGTAAAAACTTCAGCGAAATACTACTACCTAACAGTTGGCGCCCAGGGCCAGGCAAAGTGGGCCAACGTGGCCTAAAAGTCCTCCACTTATGACGTTACTCACAAAAACCCGCACTCCCCAAGCAATAATTTTTTTTCGAGTGCAGACTAGAAGACTTGCTGCGTCTTTTGAGACTTTTACCGGGTCTGTAGAGCCTACCGGACTGGAGAAACTCCCCCGCAAAGCCACGTGGGTTTAGGCGTTTTTTTTACCGAAAATCCCCGAAACCAAGCGGACGCCAAAGAGTTAAGTACTACTAACGCACCACTTGCCCAGCGCTATTTGATCATGCCAAATGAAATTACACCATACATTTAGCACACAGTAAAACCTGCACAATTTAACCAAGTTGAAAGCCAGAGGTGGTTCTATAAACAATTTCTACAATTAGTTGGATTCTATTTGAGTAAGAGTTGATAATGTTTACACAGTAGGTGCAATAGATACTCTGTAACAGGGGTGCACAACCTGTGGCCGTACAGCCGCATGCGGCCTTTGATAAAAATTGACGTGGCCGTGCACATAATTATGCAATTTAAAATCTAGAACAGCACTCTTCAACCTTTTTGTCATCGTGGAACCCCTGATATACTTTCACGTTTGTCATAGAATCCTCATTAACATTTTTTTTAAATGAACTACTTAAAAGAAAATCAAATATTTCATTATAAGACACTTCAACAAATAAACAGTTATTACAGATGTTCAAAACCAAGAAATTTAATGACTTGGCTGTTCTTGCATTTTTGGAATGTAGCTGCTGTACATTCAGAATTTGGTCATCCGGCAAAAAGAACCTGTATCTGAAATATGTGTCATCTCATTTTCTAACTTTGGCAATTGAATTACACTGGCTCCACTTTGGATTTGGGGCCTCTTTTACATTTGAGCTACATTGCTCATTACCGTCCATACCTTCACTGTTGTTATTGTTTCGCTTCACATAAGAAAATATGCTATTTTGCTTCATCTGGCTTGACTCAATAGAAAAAAGTTGGGTTTCACATTGTTTATATTTTACTCCCACAACGGTTGAACAGCAGCTCTAGTCTGTGACTCAGGTTGAGTCTACTCTCTATTCCAGGGGTCGGCAACCTACGGCACATGTGCCACAGCCAAGCAATTTGCAATGGCACAGAAGCTCTGCGTTTTACATATCAATTCTGTTATGATTCACAATAAGTAATGTTGACCTTGACTTGTGCAAAAATACGGATGTAGTTGTCACACTGAATGATTCAGAATCTTAAATCGGCACATATTTACCAAAAGGTTGCCAACCCCTGCTTTATTCAGTCTACTCTACAGCAGTGTTGCCACTCTGTTATGACGAAAAACCCCAGAATTTACCTTAAAACAAACCCAGAAAATAAAAACAAACCCAGACATACAAAAAAAAGTTAAAACCAAACTTGAAATGTATGCTACCGGTACTTGCACATAAGAAAGTAAGGCAATATGCATTAATTGCATCAAATTTTTAACAAGTTCAACTCAATTCTTAAACATATTAACAATTTGCACGCAGCAATAAATCAAGCATATGCAGCAACATAAAAAGTTAGTTACATCTTTTCTAAAAAAAACGTGTAATGTTTTTTTAACCTTTACTTAAATACACAAGTTAAAACATAGTAGCTCTTGTCTATATACCAGTGATAAGTTAAGAGTGCTGACCTATGCCTATAGTGCTGCATCAGTGAAACATTAGATTTCAAACAATTTGGATATGCCTAACCCACGTTGACATTACTGTACTGGCTACCGACACTGCAAATTACGCCTGTGAAACCACTGTATTCCTGAATGAAAAACTACGTAATATGACATACATTTTTAAAATTTGACCAGAATAAAAAAAACAAATTTTCAATAAAAACCCCAGATGAAACAAAAAAAAAACAGATCTAGGGAAAAAAACAGCAGTGGCAACACTGCTCTACAGCAGACTGTACATTGGCAACATTATATAGCTATGATGCAATAATAGCGTTCTTCGTAACTGAACAACAATGAACAGCAAGTGACGCAACAGCTAACAATATTTCGTGTTTTGCTATCTGCACCCAACCTCCTGTATATAACTAACTGGCCTACTTGGAGTCTGAATCCGGCACGGTGATCTAAAATCTTCATAATGCATGCATGAACATACTGAAGCAAGAAATAATTTCTCCTATAGGACAAGGAACCCTCACAGAACCCTTAAAACTCATGGAACCCCACTAAATGTTTTGCGGAACCCTAGGGTTCCGTGGAACCCCTGTTGAAGAGCACTGATCTAGAAGTTATGGTGGCGGTACATTATTAAAAACTCTTTTGTCTGCTGTATGAGTATATAGTACTTAGTAAAAAGAAGGCCAAACAAACATGTAGAAGCAGGGTAGGCTCAGTGTATGAAAGCAGAACAGAAGCAATGCAAAATGTATAATATCTTGATTTCACTGGCAGTCGTAATTCATAAAAGTAAACATAATGCGGCTGGCAATAGCAAATAGGTTGTGCAGCCCTGCTCTGTAAGATCTTATTGTCTGATTCTTTGCTGCGAAAAGATTCATTTCCACAGACAGTGATTAGTTAAACACATCTTGTTGTTTGCTATGTGTTTATATAACTTTGCATATTAAAAAGTCAATCATGAATTCCAAAACTATAAAGTACATGCTATACAAGAGTTAAACATGTAGGAACATGAAATACACAGATTTGCATACAGTTTTACAGCCTTATTTATGGAAAATTTACTATAGAATTGCCTTAGCATGATATGTGCTATGTATATTGAAGAAAAAATTGTTTGATTTTATAGACGAATAATACATTATTGTGTTTGAAGGCTTCAAGCAATTCTGGAATGCTGAACTGATTTGCTAAAAAACTAAACATACTGATCATCAGTTGGATTTGAATTTTGTTGAGATATCAGGCGTTTTTGTGATGATTGATGTTTCATTGAAGATCTCAATAAATCCTTCCAGTATTTCCAGCATTGCCCAATGCTACACAACTTGGAACACACACTGCTTGTTACATAAAACTGTGATGCAGTTCTAGTTCAACTGGTAAAAGGCTACTCCAGGCATCTAGTAAAAAGAAACCACACCAAAAAAGGTTTTAGAGCAGCATTTCTAAACATTTGTGGGTCACAGACTCTTAGTACATCCTAAACATCGTAGAAACAGTTGAAATGTCTGCAAAGCCTTTTAACAACTTCCTTGCCAGGTTGGTGGAGTGGCACACCAAACGTTCCCTGCTGATATATATCAGCAGTTTTTCTCAAAATTTAGGTAAGCGCAAAGGTCAGCCTTTGAAAAGTTGCCAAAGTGGAAAAAGTGCAGTGCCATCATCTAGGAAGCGTGTGGGCACAAGAGTCGGTCAAGCGCAGGGTTTCTCAATCAGGGACCTCAGCCCCCTTTGGTAGTCATAGAGCAGTTCTCCTGGGGCCACGAGCAGAGACCTTTACTAAATAGCTCTGCTGTGATATTGCAAAATGCCAAACAATGCTAAATATTTTTATTGATGAGCAGGGGTTACAAGTGTTGAGAGTCTTTGGCAGGAGGTCACAAACCATGAAAGGTTGAGAACCACTGTTCTAGCGGTTATCTTCAAATGTGGGCTTTCGATTTGTGAATACCCTTCCTTTATGCAATCTTCAGTGCTTCAAAGAATTATTGAAGTTTCGCATGATAACATTTCCAATTATGCTGTATTTATTGCAATTCATGATGCATACAAATTCAAACCTTACTACAGTCTCAATGGAACTGAATTTTCATGAGATGTTCTTTCTTGCAAATTTGTGCCTAACAACCACTTCATTTTTGTGCCTAACAACCACTTCATTTTTGTGCCTAACAACCAATTTGTAGCCTAACAACCACTTCAATGTTAACAAATGTTATGCGTAATTAACTAGAGCTTGACCGATGTATCGCCTGATATGACAATGTTGCCAGTGTATCTTATCAGAAAACTTGTGCCGATATATATTGTCAATATTTGCTCATAAAAGTGTTATACTGTTGCTCTGCATGAAGTGCTCAGAAACCCAAGTTGCTACTATGTCTCTGACCCTGACCGATTAACGCAAATGCTCTGTTCCTAGCACACAGAGCCTTCATGCATAATAATCAGACCACTGTGCAATAGTCTCGACAAAATGCTCTATGATGTAACATTCACTTGCAGGTTTTGGCATGGTAAGCAGACGATTGTTTGCAAAGGAACTAGGTTACGTGCTGTTGTGTTGGTTGGTTGTTTTATTAAAGTCTCTCTAAGCTAGGCAGCCTTGCGTTCAGCATGCATCAAAAAAGTGCCTACGTCACAGCAAGCAGTGACCTAGGTTTGCACAGATTTCAATGTTCTATGGTTCTTCATTGCAGTGAAGTGATGGTTTTAATGTGCCACACATTGTTTTTTACTTACTCATGACATCTGAGCATAGGCACATCTGTCTACACAGGGAGTAAGCCTACTTATATGCAACACATGTTTGCCTGTTTTTGCATTTGTTGATTTGAAGCAGCTATGTCCAACCCACGGCTCGCATGCGGCCCAGTTTAAGTTTGCTGTAGTGAAAGTATTCTACATACTAACAACCTATCCTTGTTTGATAATCTTCGACTTGACATTTTTGATGCAGGTGGTCCTCAGAGCCACTTTATCACGTCTGTTACCATTGCAGTTGCATTCAAACATTTTCAGTACATTAGCTTGAACTAAATTTACTTTGCTAAGCTTAAAGTAAGCCATTCAATGTGCAGCTTTCATTAATATGTCTTTCAATGCAACATACTGTTTGGCTCAGTGAGTCATTTTGGTTGGACATAGTTGATTTAGAGTTAGCAGGGTTCCAACACATTTTTAAAAATCATTTTCCATACTGTTGCAATACTAAATTTAAAAAGTTCAATACCATTGCTTTTCATTCTATGAAACTGCTAATCATGAAACTCAGTTTTATACATTGCACGCAAGTGTCTGCAAAAACTTTGCATAAGTGCTTTGCCTTCAGTAAAATTCTGCTCAGATACTACGATTTCTTTTCTTTAGAATTTCCATACCTTTTCAATACCTAATGCACATGAAAACCAATTTTGAAATTCAATACTTTTTCAATACCATGTGGGAACTCTGAGTTAGACTTCTGTGTGTCATGGTAAGCAGATGATTGTTTGCAAAGAAACTAGGTTACGTGCTGTTGTGTTGGTTGGCTGTTTTATTAAAGTCTCTCTAAGCTAGGCAGCCTTGCGTTCAGCGTGCATCAAAAAAGTGCCTACGTTAGACTTCTGTGTGTCCTAGCCATTGCTATGGAATGCAGTAGGCATGACAGATGAAACCATCCTATTAGAGTACATCTGACCTTTAGTCAACATAGTTGGTTGTTAAGTGGTCACGTGACAAGTACAATACATAAAGAGACAAGGGTTTGGGTTTAGCCTACAGTTCACACAATGCAAACAAGAAGCTGCTAACAGCTTGCCAGTGCTGACACCATGACATTACTTATCTATCAGACTGAGTCGGTTACAGACATCAAAATCAACTGAGATAGTCATGCTGTCCAAACTTGACCTGTCCAAATGTGACTAGTTTAGCCAATTATGTTCGGCTGGTGGCAAAATAGTTCCAGGAGTGTATATTTTGCCTCACGAGGCAAAATAGACACTGCTTGTTCTTAACTTATCACAATCTGCTTTTTCATAATTGTAACTTGTATAATTAGTTTCTTGTTTATGTGGCCTGAAGCAAAAAATGCACTGTAATGCCTTTCAGCTGTAGTTTGAGTGACGCAAAAATATCAGTATCGGTTATCGGCAATGAAAAACATTGGTATCAGCCCCAAAATTCACATAACAATTCAGTATCAACATAAAAATTCAAGGCGGGTTATCAAAGTTGACAGAACTACAAGAAAATTTGAAAAACGACACTTTCCTGAGAACTTTTATCATTTTTCACAAAAAGTAGAAATAGCCTAGATCAAATTGACACAAACATCTAAAAGTCTATAAAAATTTTGAGGCATGTTGATGGTGAAGGAAATAAGATAAGGACCATAAACTCTAATCCATCGAGTACCTACAAGTATGCTACTGTAGTGATAGCTGCCAACCAGGGTTGCCAGCTTTATTTTTTCAAAAAAAGTCAAAAATTCCCAACGAAATTGCCAAAAAAAACCAAACACTCAAGCGAAAACATCTAAAAAAAGTCAAACTCTTCACTTCACAAAGCTAAATTTATTAAGGAATTTGCTTCTAACCTATCATATTCACATAAAAATATAGCTTATGCACTCAGTGTCTCTAAAAACACAATTAAGTCAAAACAATTATCAGAACAAGTCATTCATGACAGAAAAATGTCAGTAATTTTCCTTTTCAGAAACACCTAAATAAAAGTACCTGAAAATCAAACAGTTGCAAACCTTAGCATCATGGTTATGATGGTACCCTTCAGAAGATGGATATCTGTCAGTAGCTGATCTTGGTTGCGGATGTAAAATGACCGAACCAGAGTCGCAAAAACCAATAATTTACACTGAGCAATGACACCAAAAGGGTAGTAAAAATAATATTTGCTGCTAACCTAGGCCTAGTTTCAGCCACCACTACTTTCACACCAAGATTATTCCAATCCAGATAACAATCTCCAGTTGGACCCAAATTTCGATTTCAACAGTTGTTAAAATAGAAAAAAGTAAACCATCGCAACTGTCTAGTGTTAGTTGTTTGGTGGAAGGTCATATTAAATTGCAATGAAAATTTTTTTTTCTATTGTACCTGTACCTTTATTACATAACAATTTTTTTCCACTCCGGTTCAGGGTTGATTGATAATCATGATTTACATCAAGCAAAAAAAATATAAAAAGCATGACGTTTTGGAGCTTTGTGGAATGTCTATGACACATTTCATTAGCAATCTTAATAGGTTTTCACATAGCCTATACCAGTGGTTCACAACCTTTTTAGGTTTGCAGTAACCCACAAAAGATAAATATAAGCTGCATTGATCACCTAGTACTGAACCCTTAGCAGTTTGGTTTGACGTTTGGCGACATTTTGAAAATATCTTTTCAATGATATATTAAAAAACATTTTAGCTTGCAGCACCCCTGAATATTCTAAATGGCACCCTAGGGTGCTGCTGCACCCCAGTTGGGGACCACTGGCCTAAACAGTATTAGTGTAGAAGGCAAAGAGTTCTTATGATGACACAAGTTAAAACCACTTGAAGTTTTATCAATCATAGTAACTGTGAGGTCGTAAATTCTATGTCATTTACGTGCAAAAATGACATGTGGACTGAAATCACAAACCCTTGCAGATTCAGAAGTCATAACTGCTAAAATGACGTAAGTTTGAAAGTGCAGACTAGCATAAAGTGAAAGTTGCAGTTAAATTCCATCAAATGTGAAGGCTGTTGACTGTAAACAAAGTCATAACTGCTTTTTTTCCCTGAGACATTTTGGTCATTTGCCTCAGTTGTATTAAAGCTCACCATAACAGTGTTTTTTAGCCTATACTGTCAAACATTCTGGCTGAAATGACTTACTTTTTTTTCAGTCATTTCAAAAACGTTTTGGTCTATGTCTGAAAAAAAGCCCAGTTGCAGAACATGTTTTTAATTCATAAAACAGATATATTATCATTAGTGGTTTTTAACATTTCATGCATGTATGTCATGAATGTCAATGAAATTAATAATTTACTGGCAGTTTCAATATTGGCATTTCAATAAATATATTATTTCGTACACCAGTACTAGTGCTATTAACTTATTTATATTAAGGGTTACTGCATAAGCACAAAAAAGTATTTAAATTAAAGTTCAGCTATTTCTAGTCATGGATGATTGATTTAAATTATTTCATTCAAATCAGTGATAAAATCAAAAAATCAAGCAAAAAATCGTATGCAGTTTTGAAGCTTTCTGTGATTTGTATAAGAGATATTAATTGGCATTCTAATTGGTTTCACTTATTATTAAAGAAGGCAGAGACTTCTTATGACAACACAAGTTATATATAAAATCAATCCAAGTTTTATCAATCATAACTATGAGGTCACAGACTCTATGTCAACTAACTGCAAAAATGATATGTGGACTGAAATCACTTACATTTGCAGACTCAGAAATCAGAACTGTCAGAATGCCACAAGTTTGAAAGTGTAGGTTGGCATAAAGCAGGCCTGTAGCCAGGTTTTGAGGTTTGGAACTGAAGACAAAATATAAACTGTTGAGGGAGCAAGATTTTTGTTTTTATTACAGTACATGTTGTTGCATCCAAACCTTGACTCGTTTAGCTGTATCACTGGTCCTGGCAACTCAGAAAATACTGTCCACCCGCTTTAACACACAAATTTCGCTATTGATGTGAAAGCCACACCGCAGTTCATGCAGGCCACGCAATGCAGTAGCTCAGCAAGTACTTAACAAGCTAAAGTTAGTTGATCAGTCAGATGTTTAGTATGGCAAACAGATAGTTAGTCAGGCAGTCAGATTTACGACAGTCACGGCTCGTATCAAGTGCAAAAAGGACTCACACCTCGGTCCGACTCACTTACAGCGCCACTCTCAAGAAAAAGGCAACCACCAAATTACGCAGTTGGAATGTCAACCAATTAACATGGAAAGTTTGACGCGTGTGGTGCACGAGAACAAAAGTACAGGGACAACAGAAAATTCAACTTCGCAAGTAAAATAAAAATGAAACGATGTTGCAAATATATGGAACAAGCTTTTGGCTGGCACATATGTTTTAAACAAACTTTTCTGGACATAAAATTTGGGGGGCACAATAAAAATTTAGGGACACTGCTCCTGAATACTCCCATTGGCTAAAGACCTGGTATAAAGCAAAAGTTTCATCTGAATTCCAGCAAATATGTAAGCTGTAGACTTTAGAAAGAGTAGTTTTAAAACATATTTTTTATTCAGATTCATAGTGATACATATATTATACGTTTTTGCCATTTTATACATGCAAGTTATACTTTTGCAAATAGTGAACTAGTCAAAGCTGCGTTACAATAATCAATTTTAACAATAGACTTCGCACCACAAATGCTGGCAAGCTTGTATTTTTGTACAATTTTCTTAACACTTTGGCGTCCGGCTACTTTCGGGGATTTTCGGTAAAAACCCCACCTAAATGCACGTGGCCTTGTGCAGCAATATCTCCGCTCCTGTTTAGGTTATGGACCTGGTCAAAGCGTCAAAAGACGCGGCAAGTCTTCTAGTCTGCACTCGAAAAAAATTGTTTTGCTTGGGGATGCGGGTTTTTTGTGAGTGACGTCAGTGGAGAAGTGGATGACTTTTAGGCCACCTTTGCCCACTTTGCCTGGCCCTGGGCACCAACCGTTAGGTGGTAGTATTTCGCTAAAGTTTTTACTAGAAACGAGGCTACAATCTGAGTTTTTTGATACTTTGGATGACCTGCTGGGGTTTCGGGTTCAAAAGTTATGATGTAAGTTAGTAAAAATATTTGACTAATTAGCTAA
>JGI24159J19872_10001001_pt1 | contig 29355 bp, 16 predicted proteins | sample Ectturendosymbi4_FD_19872 | JGI IMG/M metagenome (IMG submission 19872)
GAAAGCAGTTGTGAACTATTTTGTACATACATTTTCCTAATTCGTATTCATATATTTGATTAATCTGAAATATTTGGCATGAGTGATATAGATCTAGCATTGGGACGTGAGCAGCTCTAGATATTTTACAAATACAGCGCATCGAACGGTTATGAAGTACCTTCAGATGAGTAAAATACGTTGCAGGGACTCTACCCCAGGTCAGAATTGCATATTGGAGATCAGGATAAATTAAAGAGAAGTAGACTTTCCGTAACATTTTGATATTAGAAATTGGCTGAAGTTTGAAGAGGGCGTGGCATCCTTGAGTTACTTTCTTTTCAACTGAAGCAATCTGTTCTTTCCATGTTAAATTGGACGTTAGATTCTCCGTCAGAACGTTAGATTCTCCGTCATGATAATAGAAATAAATAGATATAATAAATAGATCAATAAATAAACGATCATAATTCAAACGCGATTGATTGAGCGCACAGAAAAAAGTTTTCCACGGTTCGAAAAATTTCATTAAAAATAAACACTTTGAAATTTTCCGGTCAAATCACGGCGATGAAAACCAACTTATATGAAATATGCAAATACGCAAGTGGTTGATTTCCTTTACGAAGACCTTCTCTTCGGTTTGCTTTGTTTGTTTTTGCATTTTTGCCTCTTGTCTTCGACGCAAGAGCAGTCAGCAGGCAGCCGCACCTTCATGGTGTGGTTTGAGAACCGATCCCGCATCTCGTGCGTCTCTCGTGTTGCCACGGCACGCATGCCACGGATAACACGCCCCCTGCAGGGGTCACGACACTTGTTGCTCGCGCAAATGGCCAGGCTGAAGCTTCTGTTGTCTCTGAGGTTGTTGCATTTGAGCAGGCCTCTGCGCACCTTGACAAGGGTCTCGACACGGCTGGTTTCCTTTACAACCTGGCAATTGTGTTCTTTAATAAATCTGCAAAAGATGCAAAAGATACAGTGTGTCACCATCCATACTGAGCACTAATCCTTCTCACGCTAGCAACCTTGATAGTTTTTTTCGATCCTTCAACCATTATTGCTAGTTTTCATTCTTGCAGCGGTGATGGAATCTAAGAATTCTGAAAACAAGGTGCTGTTTCAACATAACACGGTGGGAAAAATGTTTTTTTCATTATAAATCGAAGAAAGTCTGCATTATGAAGAATTCATCTCACTCCTTTTCTGCTGAAGCAGATTAACTATTGCGTAAAATATATCATGATCTTCTTCATCTAAAAATAGTAAATTTAACGTTTTTTCGTTATCTTCATCATCTCACACAGTTTTCACAGTCAACGCTTCGAAAGCATCATAGATTTATGTACAGAGTAAACATGTTTGTCTTTGCACGTGAGCTGGTAGTTGGTGATATGATACCTGCGCTGAGATGTTCTACACCCTGAACTGTCCTCGGTGGTATTTTCCGTACTACGGCGCCACAGACAGAGATTAGTATCCAGTGCACTGACACTTGCCGGCTGAAGCAACCTTCACACCAGGTTGCTTTTGTAAAGTCAAAAGCTTTTTTCTCTTTCTCTGTCGGAAACCCTTGCGAAATTAAAGATTCGAAGTTGAAATTCGGTGAAAATCTTAACAAGCATAACATGGGCGCCACGAATACCATTTTAAGAATGTACATCGCGAACATGTTCAAAGCTTCTGAACTGTGATTAGTTCAAATGGAAATTTCCGCTCTGACATTATTTGGACAAACACAACCTCTTTGTTAGCAACAATGGACAAGAAAAAACGCATTGTGGTCGCACAACGGCCAAAGTCATTGAAGATGCTTTTGAGCATTTGAGGTGCTGACTGAAACGTAACTTGAGAAACAAAAAACCTCTTGTAAGAGCTTAAATCACAACCGTCCCAGTCGCCCAGACATGGTCTAGAGTCAACTTTACTATTTGATGTACACTGTGTGCAACGTCAAAAAACTTCCAAAACAAGAAGGATATGCATTGAACACTATCAAGAAGTTTTTTCTCAAGAAATCTTCCCAAGGAAAATTTTATAAGTATCTTGTTTAGGAAACAGGAACACTTCCATTACAACGAAATAAAGCTTCCTAAACAAACGCGCCTGGCGTTATAATCTTAAAAAATCTTTGCAAAAACGTTTCCGAGGAAAACGTGTCTTCCGGCCTTTTTTGTGTTTTGTTAAAATGTTTCCGAAACTCCTAAAACTATAGTTTCATGTAGAATTTTGTTGATAAAGGAAAGGAATTAACCAGTTTGTATGTGTGCTCTTAACTTACCGTCTCTGTTCTACCGAGAGAGATTTCTTTATTGTTCCAGAAATCGTTTTACGTCCATCACAGAAATTGCACCATATCATCAGGGCCAGACAGACCGCGCTAAATATCACCTGAACGAAAAGCTTTTATTTAACAAACAAGTATTTCAAAAATTCAACACAGCCTTGGATTTAGTCGCCATTTCCTGAAGTGCGTTGATGGGTTAAAGCGCAGACTACAAGAATCTTAGTCTTCAGTAATCATGGCAACGAAACAAACTTGGCTACTTTTTGTCTGGAAGTCCTGCTATAAAGTCCAGGCAAATTCTAACTGACTCCTGGTATACAAATGTCTCAAGCTCTGTTTAGGCTGGTTGTGTCATCCGACATACCGGTCAACACTTTCTATATGAAATTTAAAAACTGTGTTTTCTTTGTCAATTTGAAAGAGACAGTTTCTTTACAGAATTGGTAGAGACAACTTTTAAATAAAGTTTTAAAGAAAAACATTATTCGCAAAATTTAAACGAAATACTTTATTTAAAAGAAAAGGAGAAACGCTTGCTTTAAAAAAGTGCGAAAAATGTGTTTAAATATTTTGTAAACTTTTACAACTTTCAAGAACAGGACAGTTTTTTAATTTGAAAATCCCCGCAGATTCCCGTTTCAAAATGTAGGAAATGTTCTGGGTTGACTACCGCAATAAAGCTTATGCGCTTTTTAAATAAGAACGTAACGCGAACCCATGATTTGAATGGTAGACGCACGACAAGACTTCGTGCTGTCTTGCCTGTTAAAGGTTTCGGTGCTTTTTGATAGTTTTCACTCATTTGTATAAACTGGCATTGAAAAACAAACATAAACAAATCTTAATAGACAATCTTTTCTGCTAAAAGTTATTTGCACTACATTTACAAAAACATTTGTGTGACGTTCTCATATCTAAGGTGTTTCTGTAAAAAGTATTTTTTCATAATGAACGCAATATTTTTTGCTCTTCTATAACAAACGCCCGGTAAGCGACAATCTTTCTTTACCTTTTGTCTCATTTTGAAGCTTAACGTTGTAAATTCCGGGTTGAGTCGTCAAATCTGCAGTTTCAAACTAATAATAAGTAAGTTTAGGATCGGCCAGTTCAGCAAATGCAATACTTTTTAAACGTCTTTTTCTTCCCGAAAACCTCTAGTCCTGATCGAGTGCACACAATATATATATACAGCTCGATCGACACCGTTTTTAACTGCTTTTAGGCGCCACGATGTGTTTCTTTTTGGTAAAATACAAAGATTCCCCTAATTTGCGAAAGGCAGAGGAAGTCCCGGTTGTTTAAAGTCACTCTGCGACAGCCACCGATCTATTGATTGTCTCGAAGCATATTTTCACCGGGTTGAAAACGAAGGGGGTTTCTTTGATATAGTTATTCTTAGCAAACGGGAAAATCACACTTCTAATTATGCAGCTTTAAAGACTATGAAAAAGCAATTGCATCATTTTTTACTAGTATTCGTGTTAAGTTGCTAGTGCAGAGGACTCCCCCGTGTGAAAGATCTAAGACGTACTAGCTTCATCATTATGTTACACACTTGTATTATAGGTTAAGACCTTATTTGTGGCGGGAGATTAGCCGTGTGTGCCATACTACAATAATAAAAGCAAACAATGGATAGTTTCGTCGGGATATTGCTCCTGATTTTGAACATCACTGTATTGCTCATTTGTGTGAACTGATGGGCTCAAGAAAGCGACATTCTGACGCATCATCCCGTGACGAAAGAAACCTGTGCTGGCGGATCAAACAAAGAAGTGACGCGACCGGGAAATCACAAAGCAAACATTTATTTGCAGAAACGAAATGTGAACGCTATGGCGGTATCGCCGCTGTGTATAGCAAGCTACAGTCTTCCTTCAGTGGCGCTTGGCTAACATACAGTAGACGAAAGATCATAAAAGGTAAACGATGTTTCAAGCACAGTCGTGTGAAACAGAGGAAAGACCCAGCACTGAGAGCAAACAACTCGATGGGAAACCTCGAACTGTAGAAACATTCCAAGAAATGACGGCTGCGAGAAATACTTATAGATCGACAAGATAATTACCTTTGAAACAACAGCGCTCATTCGTAACAGTCTTTAAACCGGAAGAAAAACGACTACTTTTTGCATTATTTTATTCATCTTATTTCTTACCAAGGAGTTGACGTCGGCGAAAGCAGTTCAAAGCATGTAAAATTCTTTTTATTTTCGAATATAGTTCTGCTTGGAGCAGTATTTTGGGAAATAAAAATCTGCGAAAACTGACCACTTATTTTTAAATGAATGTTCAGGCGAGGTCAGCCGAGGTCAGTTTGGGACCGCACAAATTTAATGTCAAGTCTGTCAACAAAACGCGATCGAACTGTTTAATTCTGACAATTGCGATACTAAGATGAAAAAGTATGGAAATGGGTTTGAAACTACCTTCTTACGCTAAGATTAAGGCGGCTTAAATGAGCTTATTCTGGGATTTTCACCGGAAAAGTGAGATGGCCGTGGAAATCGGGAATTACTGCCAAAGTGCAGACAGTTCGTTTCCGAAGAAGGAGATGCAGCATCATGAAGGAAATGCGGCTGTAATTTGTGGCCAGAAAACCATTCCTTAGTTTGCTGTTTTCAGACCTTTTCTCAAATAATACGAGAAAAAAATCATGCGTCACAATAGAATCCTCTTGGTGGGGGAACGTCTCGCAATAAGCTCCCTCTAACGTAGAATAATTCCACCTGTCACGAAAGTACAATAGGATTTACGCGACACAAAGTCGATAAAAATTTGAATAATAACACAAGAAGTCAATAAACAACCGCAAACAAAGAATAACTAAACTCTAATCATATATTTCGAAATGGAACATGGAGCATGTTAAAAACAGGCTCAATTGTACTGCATGTTTGACAGCTGAGCATTGAGTGTGTAGTCGCATTTCTTTAGAAACAGGCGTGATTGCGACAACGTTGTCGCTGCGTTTGTATTCACAATTGCATTTTTTAAATCAGATTTTTTCGTCTTAGCGATTTTTGCCAACACAGGACTTCAACAAACATCGACAACAAACTTGGTGTCATTTTGTGCTTTCATCTCAGTTCGCTGGACAATGAAGAACTGAACTGTTTCAGTCCCTTTTTCGTGGTTTTGCAAATTTTAGAATGAACCTTACTTGAAAGGTCGTTGATTTCTTCCTCGTTCCATAGCTTTGTTCTTCGTCTGTGAAAGTTATTTTAGTAATGGTCACTCAGAAAAACGATCATAGAAATCGCATTACTATTGGATTAAATAAAACTTGGTAGCAATAACCAGAAATGCATGAATTTTCAGTTCAGGAAAGTTATTTTTCCAGCTTAAGTTTCCGAATATTTAAAAATATGTTTGTTTCGAGTTAGAACTGTTGACTAAGCGACCAATATTTTATTGTTCTATCCTGCTTTTTACTCTTGAATCAGGCAGTAATTGGACAAGCACAATAATATCTAGTGTGCATTGTAATTTGCAATACAGCATTTTAGATAGAAAGGACAAGGCGCTTTCTGTCGTCTAGGCTTGTCAACATTTATCTTCGAAAAAGTTAGCAATTGCGACCCTTAGGCACAGGTGCAGGCCAACTACTACTGCTTGGGCATTCTCACCTTCTATACACGAAGACAATGAGAACGATGACGGCGAACAGCAGAACACCAGCAAGGGCGATCACAATCACGTTGCCGACAGGATACGATGACGCTGCTGCGAATAAAAATAACGAATGTGGTGGCCAATTCCTTCAGTGTTTGAGCTGATTACACTGAATGCTGAAATTATGACACGTTCTCGCTCAGAATCTTATGCGTTGACAGGTTCCGACCAGGTTATTGCTTTTCCTGGCTTCTAATACAACATTCAAATCTTTAACTGCCCTTTATGACTTTTTGCAAACGTGTTTGCAAAACAGCTTCTTGGTCGCAAGTTACCATACGACCCACCGCTCCATTACTATACCCCCGAAATAAAGTAGCGCACAATTAGGGAAAAACTTTACACCCTTGAATTAGTTTTAGGCTAAAACCAGTTACGCTTTCATCACTCGTACCTTGGCCTCCATTCCCGGAGTCAACTTGTGACGTCGTGGGGTCAACTCGTGACGTCGTGGTCTCAACAAAGGGCAACGCGCTTGCGTTGTTGGTTGAGTAGTTATAGATGTCTGTAATATGTGTAGCTGCATTGGTTGACACGTTCCACATTGACGAAGTTGTCGTTGTTTTTTGATGAGCAGGCTTTGTCACTGTCGGTGACGTCATTTCCGGAGATTGTGATGTTCCTGTAAGGTTAGCGACTTTTAAAACGTCTTCACATCTTTTTCTTGAAAAGGTTGATTTTCTGGTTAATGTATCAAAGAATAAAGTTTTAAGAGTGCAAAATGTGAAATGCTCCACTTTGCATCTCGGGAATAAAAGATCATATTCATGTCGCACAGTTCGGACCACTTTTGAAAGGATGTTATTGAAAAACCTGTTATATTTATTATGAAGTAACTGGTCTCCACAAAGGTCACATTAATGAATCTATCCGCAAATTTTCCATAGGAAATCGGCTTCGCGTACACGATTTTCTAATAAAAATGTCCAGATTGATTAACTTGTGTCGCTTTTCTGGAGACTAGTTACTTGAATACAGAAATGTGAAAGTTCAAATCATCGCACAAAGAAGAAAGCAGAGCCTCGTCAGCTGATTCCTCGAAAGCATGCTGAAAATCTAGAGCTTATATTTATTATTATATACGCAGAAGTAAAAATAGTACTTGTGAGAAATACAGAAAAGGATATGCGTTGATAGCAGATAAAGCACCTATAGCAGGGGTGGGCAAATAGCGGCCATCGGGCCAAATGTGACCCGCCACAGCGTTTCAAGTGGCCCACGGAAGCATTCCGAAAGTATCTTCATATCCGAAATTTCCTCAAACTTATCACAACAAATGTTAGTGGTCACTGCTTGGGCGAGCTTGACCGAGAGCTGCTTCTATTTCACTGAGGAGGCAGGGTCCTCCCCCAATGGTTCCCGATCTAAATTAATCGCCCACCCCTGGCCTAAACGAGAAAGATAAAATAACTTAATTCGAGAATTTGATTCATAAAGTTATACCTGCTGCAAAGCAGGCACCCGGAATATGAACCTTTGCGCTGGAGCAGTTTCTCGCAGTTGCTTCAATCTGTTAAAGACCAAATCATGAAAGAGCAAAGCAAATTTTATTTTGATGAAAGTAGCATGAATTTGGGTTTAAGCAGTTTTTTCAAAATTAACTTCATAGAAAATGTTTATGGTTTGCTATAGCACAGCACCAAAATTAATTGCAGCTCGGAGACGGTCACGGCGCATCCATACACGTTCATAAATGATTCTCGATCAGCAATTGAAGCGTGAGGTTTTGGTTTTAGGGAACACATAATGTACCTGATTGTGAGTTGTGATCAGTGTTGGACATAATCGCAACGCTCTAAAACAAGCAGTCTGCGGCTAGCTCACTTTTGTGTGAAACGAAATACCATTGCTTTGCAATATTTTACAGCTGTTCATTTTATCAGTACACCACGCAAAGTTTCAAGGTATTATACAAAAGTAGTTTTGTGATTTTCGGATCCTCGATGTTTCACTTTTGAATGTAAAAGATCTACTGAACCCTGGTGTCGAAAACCATATTAAAAGTTTCTATTGCAATTCAAACAAATTACGTATTTTTTTAATTCTGAAAGAAAACGAAAAAGAAAAACGAACTAATCAGATTGCAAAAAGAGGAATTTTGTTTCAAAACGAATTACTTGCTACTCTACCCAAACTCACCCATCATTGAGATGTCCAAAAGAAAGTCCGCAAAAAGTGAATCACACAAATATAAATACGTTTTTCGTAATTTGGTTTTCACACATCGTCGTTAGTTAATTTATCAATTCTTTTTTGTTGCTAAATTCTCAAGGCTTTTATCAGCAAATACCGAAACAAATTCAGTGAGCTGTTGATGTAATGCTTGTTATGCATAGTCCCTGCCGACAAGTTTTTTCATATTTCGTCGTTAGGAGGTTCAGGGTTGAAAGCAACTGTTTCATACAAAAAACTTTCCATTGCAATCTCATATTTACGAAATGGATGTGAAATAAAACTCTGGAACAACAAACAGTAAAATTATGACAAAGTACTGTAGGAACGCAATATAATTTTAACCTCCAATGAGACACCGCCAGTGTGTCCTTGTTGATCGAACACTGGGATCGTCAAGATTTGCTGCGATGTTATATTTGCTGGAAATGTGTGGATTGTAACGATCTTGTTGCTAGTAGCTGTGATCTAAAAAGTTTGTATTTTGTGTTTTAGTTCTCGCAAACCTTCCTTCATCGAGTCTTCACTTCAACACATCGAAAGAATCTGGTTCTTAAATTTGTATTTTCCAGACCATTAAACTGACCGTTTGCGTTAGAAAATCACATCACAAAACTTTACCCTGAAATGAGTAGCGTCCATCCTTCCTGGTTTGATCGATTGTGCTGGAACAAAGATTTGGCAAAGACTTGATGGGATCAAAGAGGCATTGGCGACATCTTGTGGAACATCAAGGCCAGTTGTGACGGATGCTTGTTTCGAATCCAAACCAAAGATGCTTTGACACCCGCTGAAAGTTACTCTGGACTGCGATTATGAAACCAAGGTTGATGAAGCTACTCTTAATCCACTCGATATGTTGATTAAAATGTATGAAACAGATGTTTTACTTTCCTTATGATGGACGGTGCCATCGATATGTCTAAGCGAGCCAAGACAGTCACCGCCGCTACTAAACCTAAGTGTGGAATGAAAAGTAAGGCCTTGTTTGTTTGTGTGTGGAAACTGTTTGTTTGTGAGCGAGGCTCAGGCCCGCAATCAATCGTACAACCGGGCAATTGCCCCCCGAAATTTTCAAAAACGGTGTGAAAGCGCCAAAATATTTTTTAGTTGTTAGGTACCGCGACAAGTTGAAATTATTTCCCCCATTAAATTTCAGCTGGTTGTGGCCCTGGCGAGATTTCTTTATTTTGCATTCAAAAACTGTCAGATCCTTCAAAAACTTGTCTGTTTCAAATAAAGAAAATAAGTAAATTGCACAAATTATGGAAAAAGAACACAGAAAAAATGCCAAAATCTCTGCAAGTAGAGCTTATCACAGTTGACATGTTTAAACGAAGAAGGGTTTACTTCATAAGTAAGTGGTTATCACGCTAGTAATTCCAACCAAAAAGACCATTTTGATAAAATGTTTAAGGTAAACAATGCTTCGGATTTTCTTTAGATATAAGAAACGTTTCGAGTTCAAACAGTTGCTGGAACAGGTTGTCAGTGCTCATAGGTAGTGAGCAATTCTCTTTTAGAGCAATTTCGTTATTTTTTCAATCATTTTGTACCAAACAGGAGGTGTGGTTCTAAGTCCAAAAACTCTTACCTTAATATGAACACAATTAATCTTCGCGCATGTTTCTCATTGTAAAAGCTTATACACATTCCAAAACAAACTGTACGATTTTTCTAGTACGTTTTGACCACTAGCCTGCGCTGTTGCGTGGGAACACACAGGTAAACCTGATTCTCATTGGTAAAAGAGTAGGAAGTGTAGCTCCTTACTGTTACGCAATAAACAGTGCAACGAGTCTCGCAGCTGTAATAGATAACGTGGTCGGCCTCGTGGGGAAAGTGCAGTTGTTTAGCTGTGGTTTTAACGTTTTGCTGTGCGCATCACCTGACAGAAGTCACAGCGTTTCGAAACTTCGCGTTAGTGTGCTCGACTGTGTTCTCAGCAACGAACAGAGCTTCATTCGATGCAAGGACATTTGTGATCGACGAGTCTAGTTCGGAGAAGCAGGCGAGGCGCGAAGTTCAAATATATAAAGTACTGTAGTAAACGTCGGGACGATCGCCCGGGCAAATCTACACAAACAATTTTGAATGTAAGCCTTTGCTGGCTTCGTTATGCAAAGCATTTGCTATTTTCAGTAAGTTGAATTGCAGAAAACTTCAACATACCTTTACTGTAAATGTTGTTCCCGGAGGCACAGACTCTGTTGTCATCTGTGGCTGGGTCTGTTGAGAAAGTTTGTATTAGTAAAATGTGATGGATAAGTGTTGAAAAATTGAATACGTTTTGCTCCATGGCTTTAATTTACTAGATTTTAATATTTCGATCACTTGATTGGAATACACATTTTCTACACACGTGTGCATATCCTTTAAACTTATTCACAATGAAGCCATAAATCACGTACTTAACACGCTACGAAATATGCCGCATGCCACGGTTCGTATTTTGTTGTTTGTGCGCTAATTTGCAGTGAAGGCCTTCCAAAATTGTTTACTGGATACAATTACCAATCAGTTGTCCTGTCAGCTTTGAGATACCCATCAGCAAAGTTTCCGAAAACCGAAGGAAATCGCAGAAATAATGTTTGCCTGCCACTGTTACGGTAAAGGTGGCACCGTTGCTTCAGCGCGCGCCATCAATGCTGATAGGCTGGGTTCGATTCCTGGTCGGGTCATATCGAAGACTTCAAAACAAGCACTTGCGGGCTGTCCAGCCTCGAGCGTGGCGTTAAATGCGCAACGAGTTCGCGCACTGTGCTGGCAATATCTCGCCACTACGGAAGCAGTCACTGCGACACCGGTCGCGTGGCCCGCAGAGCAAGCGAGCAAGCAGACGCAGTTGATCACTCGTGACGTTCAGTAAAGATTACAAAACCCGAGTATAAACGAAACCGAACTATTATGATAAATTTTTCAAGATTACGTTACTTATCTTCACAAAGCCTCGTGAATTTTAGAAACGTACGTCCCTGAGTGGCGATTTTCAGCACTACAGTTCATCCTAATGTTCGCGATTCTCCTGATATTGTTGTATATGAAACAAATCAGCTGATCACCTTGGCTTCACTGCCTCGGGTCGTGGTTTCGGAATTAGGCAACTTTCAGTCACCAGTAGGTTAAAATCGACTAGACCGCTTTATTTTATATTGATGTCAATAATTTAAAGTTTTACCTAACACTTGAAAAACCTGATTGTGACCAGCCGTATACGCACTTTGATACGGCCGTGAAATCGAGAAAAGGTGCAAATTTCTCCGGAAACATAGCAGCCGTCCATAAGGTATGAAAAGTGCAGCGCAGAGGAACAGACCGTTGACCATGTTATCCTTCACTGCCCAATACATCAAACTCCCTGTGTAGCGCATGGCCTGACGGTTCAGGATGACGAAACAACCGACTGGCTGCTCAACACTGCACCGAGATCAAGTGCGGCCAAGCAGTGGTTTAAACAACTCGCTCAAACGACGAAGAAGGTATGAGAAGCAGTTGTTCTTGTTGGACAAATGGAGAGAACAGTAGAGGGAAATTTATATACAGTTGATGCGTTATGTTGGTAGAACAAATTACCTTTTCTAGTTGCACCACCTGCGTACGCAAAGAGTATTTAGCTTCTATGACAGCTTAACCCATTTTAACGTTCTGACACAATGGCAACATGTTTTACCAGGAAGGTGATGTTCGACACCGTTAGGCCAGCAACTTGTTTTTCGAGCTTGCTGAAATCTCCTTTGGGTTGGAATTGCAGCGAAGAAGGATCGCATTCTTTCGTTCGCACAATGGGGGGGTGCACTAGAAATTCCAACAATAACATTTTGTAATTCTGCAAAAAGTGGAAGGCAATTCAGACAATTCCACGCCAAAAAGCCAAACCGGCAAAACGTTTGCAGAGGCAAACAATGTAAAGTTCACTTTTAATATTTTTTGTTTTTGTCTACGCTTTTAACATCATCAACTTAGAAGGTTTTTTTCTCTGATCTTGTTACAAGGTCAGTAGCCGTTCGTGAAGATCCTTCTCAACATCGCGGATTTCAAGATGTGCATTATTTTAGTCATTTTTAGGAGTGTTTCTAAGAAAAGATCGATCTTTTGTGATTATTTTGTACCTTCAAAAGTTTGACTGCTTTTTTGTGGCAGCAGTGAAACAAAAGGTTCAAAAAATGTATAAGGTCTTGGAATGTGATCAATAAACTCAACTCCTGGCTAAAACAAGAAACAGCTCATGGTTAAATATCCGTCAAATATCTTTGGTTTTCCTTTGTTTCAATCAATTCTCTTATCTGAAGTTTGTGTTCTGTAAGCTGTAAAATTAATTGAAAAACCAACGTTTTTCAACTGAAATCCTATCAAAAAACAGATTCCTATTCGCTGGAAGGCCGAACTACACCTTGTAGCTTGCTTGTAAAAGGTGGCTTTCTGTTGGATTTAGTACAAACAGGTAGAAAAACAAATTCTGAAAAAAATGCTTTGTTTACCAAGTGTATACGCAGTTGATTTTGCAAGTTGATGTATATTTAGTGAAAAAAAGCTCAATATTTTGCAATCACTTTTTGTGGACTTAAAACGATTTGAGTGTAAAACGAGAATACAAAGATTTTTAAACCGTATGAAATTTGCGAGATCAGCAGATGAAGTCTATAAAGAAAATGTAGGCAGGTGCAAAACTTGCTTCTAAAAGTTATATGAACTGGCTGGTGCTTAGTACTCTATATTTTAATGAAAATATAAACACATCATCATAAACAGCTCATGTTTCACGTAACAAAAAGCAATTATCTTACGGAGTACTTGGCAGATGTAGTTCAGCAGCGTATCAGTGCAGCTTCTATCGACCAACTCCCACCCGATCCCGTAGTGCAACGCTTTTTGCAGACACGCGTTCCCGCCGCGGTTGACGAAATTAGCAATCGCTCCGTCGCCCCACAACCAGTGTTTCGTCACTGCCGGGTCAAACCGCGCCCCAACGAAGACAGCGGAATCTGCAAAGAGAGTTGCATTGATTGAACGGTGAGCACATCGATTGCTATTGGTTGTTTCGTGTCATCAGTGAGTTTTGAATGAAAACAATCTTGCTTGCAATCAATAGGGAATTATTAGCAACAATGAAGTGGTCAACATTTATGAAAAAACGAAATTAACAAACTTTTGCAGGTCAGAATCATTTATACAAATTTGCGGTTCAGTAAATTTACCCCAAGGGATGAATTTACCACAGGTTAAGAACCACTGGTTTACGAAATTTTTGCACGCCTAAAAGATTAAAAGCATCAAGTCACTATAGTAGAACATCGGAATCGCACAAATGTGGAAAATTACTTTGTTTCACGACGAACGATAAAGAGTCACCAAAGTTGCATATGAAGCCAGGTGAGCAGTTGGACAACCTTCGCTTGGGGTTCTAAAGAACGTTTGGTGCATCGTAACAAAAGTATCTTATAGGATCAATAAGCCATCCATGCTCCCAACCTAATGTAGTACATCTTGCATGAATTCCTTTAAGACCCGCGTGCGCCACTTTTCTTGCTGAACATTGCAACACCATAACTCGCCAGCCTATTGAGCTAGGGAGATGTACAAACCCTCTAAAGATGTTGGAGGTCTTCTAGTTTAGATTTCAAAAATATTGGAAAGTTTTAGATTCTGGGTTTTGTCGATGACGTCATAATTTGGGTAGGTTTACCCCAATTAGATTTGGGACAAAACCGCTGGCCAACATTGGTGTTGATTGAAAAATTCTTCCTCCACGTGAGGTCAGTGTGAGTGGTATGAAGTCATAAATACTACAGGTCCTGTCCGGATAGACGTGATTACGCACCAGCTGAGCATTTTGAGATTTGAATTTTTTGTGGTGCTTGCGCTATATATAATACCTACGGGCCAGCTCTAGTAATCATTTGATCTTGCTTCGCGGGCCATTCATTTTCTACAGGCCAGCGTTTGACACCTATAAATTAATGCATAAATATTTTGTCATGCCTTCGACGAATCAGCCGACTGCGCTCTGCTTTTTTTCTGTCATTTTGTCATGTATTTCGATCAATTTTATTTCAATTTTCAAAGATTTAGTTACCTAGCAAACTTCCAGTTACCAGAAAATCTTAATTAATGCATTTATTATGAATTGATTGAAGACAGAGAAGAACACGCATATTTTTCTACAGCACCTTACTTTTGGTACGTCGTTGCTATTTTGATCCTCTTCGGGGTAATCCCCGCTAACAGCCAGGTTTTTACACACTGCCCTGGATTAACATTACAACTTACCGGGCAAATAAAGAGGGTCTTGTCTTACAATGAATCCATCTTTCGGGGCGTCGACGTCGCTCAGCCTGCTCGCGTAGGTACCCCCGTTGATGATTTGCCGATAGTGGTATACAGGCTTGAAGCCTTTGAAGGGAGTGGTTTTTGCTTGTAACTTGAAATCCCTGGTCCATGCTGCAAGGAACAACACGAGATATTCTCGGTAAAATCTTTGCGTATTGACGAAGCGCATGACATCCGTAGCACAAACCCAAAGCTCAGGATAAAATGATTTTTAACAAGTGCGTTGGATATAACTCTGTAAGTCGAACATGCGCAGTAGGTCACTCTGCTTCAGCGGACTGCAATTTCCCTCAAGTGAAGCTGAAAGAAGAGAAACCACAATCAAAAGCGTCTATGCCAGGGGCCGGAACCTACGGCCCGCCAAGCAAAATCATCGGGTCCGCAACCCCTTTAGCAAATTGTAGTAACTGTATGGCCCGCTTAGTGGTATTATATTTTATGAATTTGCCTCCTTGCAACTTCTTGCATTGAATACTTTCGAGGAACTACTTATTAGAAACCGCAATGTGCTATAAATGTACTGCGTGTCGCATTTTGGGATTTCGTTATGAAAGGTGAAAATCAGGAGCTAATCTGATTAAACTTCCATAAATTCCCACGTTTTAACGACGTCATAAACAGCAAAGGGAACCCAAGTGTTGATTATATATAAGTACGGCCCACCAGACCTTGCAGAGTTTGTTTTTGGCCCACGGCTCGGGAAAGCTTGATCTGCATGCGTGGATTGCACAAATCTGGTTTTCTAATCTAAAGTGTTTCACGACAAAGGCACTCCCAACTAAGCTATCAGGTTAAAACACGAAACAGTTCATTCTTACCATTTATGTTGCAGAGACACATTCAGTGTTAGATTACCTCAAAATTACAAAATCAGTGGAAAACATCCATAATTTCTCTATCGATTGTTTGAATTTTTCTACGGTTCCGAATAGTTTTTATCCCAACCCACCTGTCTATAGACAGGCCATTCTAAAAACAAGTATTCGACAAAATCGGAGTGACGTCATACACGCGGAATAGTGCTCTAAAACTGGAAGCATCCACTTGTATCGGACTCGTTGTTATTCGACGCCCATCGCAAGACCGCTTTACCTCCTTCACCGTCGACGCATCCGTTCACGGAAATGTACCACCTTCGATAGAAGTTCGTGCAAAAGTGTATCTCCTCCAGGCCTGCTCGCGACGTTGTACTGGAGTGAAAAAAAGCGCTTGAGTTAGCATTTTTCAAATCGAAACATCTCTCAGTTATCGTGCCGTACTTTGCATTGCTAGACAAAACTTCGAGGACAATGGTGCTGGAGGAGTCGGGCTTACATTTAACATTCCAAAACTCATGTGGTATTAGTAAGATATTGTTCATGTATGTACCAGTGCTGCCACAAGCTTCTCTGCAAATATCACTAGATTCTTAAAAACATTCACTAGATCTGAAAAAAAATCACTAAATTTAAAATTTTTGCGTCGGAATTCGCAGTTTTGCTTGAAATGATTTAGTTATTTACTTTATTGCCCAACAACCTTTACATCATTTGCAAGTTTGTTAAACTCGATCATGCTGAAGCCTTTAAAATCCCATACTAACAATCTTCAGACTTTCTTAAGAGCTGAAAACGACACTACTAACGGAGCATTTTAGAGCAATCAATCTAAAAATTAGTTATTTCTACAGCAGTGTTCCTGCAGAGGAATGAAAACACCGTCATGGCCAATAATACAGTAATAAACAGCGCGAAAGTGAAAACAATGAGAAACTCAAATTAGAAACATTTGTTCGTTCTGTTGGTGAAAATCTTCAAACTAAAAGTCACGTAATCAATTGTTTATGGATTTGAAACGGCTGAAAATCATCAAAAAAAGCTGAAAAGTTATAAAAAAGACAACTCATCTTTTTTAAACACAATTCGCATAAATCATTATTTTACCGTAAGAAAATCAATAGGTCAGTCTAAACGTCAGTAGATCTAGTGAAAGTTTACTAGACATGGCCCAGTGAACGTAACGCGGTTTGCAGCAAATAATATATTAACATCAATTTAAACTTTAGTTTGTGGTGTCTATATCGCTAAGAAGTATGTTATGGCGTGTTGTTTCAGATTTGATAAACATTTCGCCTAATGAATGAAACTTTGCGATGATGCAGGCTTGCGTTTCAAATAAAATCCATATTGTAACACTTGCATATAACGGCGCTGAGAGTGTTATCACCACGTATGCACTTGCAAAGGTTAACATTTCACTGTGATGCATGCAGTGGCGGCAGCCAGAGTTCACCGTTGCCCGTTGCCTGAATACCTCGAAGGCCTCCGCGCAGAAGGAGCTGCAGAAAAAGGTTGATAACTACCGCCGATTGTTATTGAACCAAATCAAGCGTAACGTTCCCTGACGTAGAATTCAGACAACTTGACAAGAGAGCGCAACGTGCCCAGCGTATCTTGCACATGTCATAAATGAACGTAACTGCAGGGTACGGGATGGTTAAGGAGGAACCAAGCGATGCCAGCACCTATTTGTGATAGTGTTCAGTGAACTACTTTCCCATACACTGCTCAGCGAGATGACTTGATTTCGTGGAAAGCCACTCAGGTCGTAAACTGGCCTGCACTAAGGGGCGTACCAAAGGGAACTAAGGGGGATACAATGCCCCGGGTGCCGAATTACTGGGGGGGAGGCGAAACGTGCCAGCAATGTCGGAAGTACTTTGCTCAATACAGTGCGTTTGCTCCTCCCCCGGAAAACCTTAGGTGCAAACATGGGAACACCAAACTTTTTTCTTGCCCCGGGCGCCATCTTAACCTCGTTACGCCCATGCCTGCACTTCAGCCTACTTGAAATAGTTCTTATTGCCAGGCTGGCCCCTGCAAGGGCGCACCTGCACTGGGTGCGTTATTATTCTAATCCCACGCACAGGCCACATCTGGAGCAAAAACGCAATGGCCACATAGGCATTGACTCGTAAGAGCTTTCGTCATAAAAACGTTTTGTGACGCGTGAACCGAAAAGATTCCTTTAATAGTTTTTTTACGGCTCTGTGTTAGATCGAACAATATTAACAGCGGTTGCCTGCTTGCAGATTTCCTTTGCAAGGCTTGTTTCTCTTTCTTACCATTTTAGCCCTGTACCATCTGCGCCAGCATCAGCGATGCCGTTGTTTAATAAGGAAGGTTGCTTTTGTCCTACAGAACAGGCCACGCGAAAGAGGGCAAAGGTTACCAGCCCTNCCATTACGGGGGTCGGAAAAATGGGCAGGGAAGGTATTGGCCTCCCCTGAATTAAAAAAAATGACAGTTTCCTATGAAAATTGTAGCAAAAAAGGTTGTTTTCGTAGTTTCCAGTGGGTAAAATGAAATTTCACCACTTCTGCCCCGCTGGACCAATCGATTTGTCTACCCCTGAAAAAATCTGTTAATGCCCCCAGGAAATAATTCCTCCGACGTCCATGCCTGCCATCAAGCTATGTGACACTACGTGACGGAACCAGGATATATCGACTGTTGCACTGATATTTGTGCTACGCAACCACAATCGCGTTTCACACAGTATATTTTCTGTAGCTTGTGTGTTTCGCATAATTGTAATCTGCTTTTTTCGATAAAAAGTGAATAAAAGCAAACGCGGTGAATGACTTGTTTGATAAGGTCACATCCTGTGCCTACCTGTTGTAAAGGTCGATATAACGCAGTTCGCCGAGAGGCGGCCTCGCACTGAGCCACGTGTATCCGGTGAGTCGGGGACCTCGCTCGGACAGCGAGTAAGCATAGTTGCGCGGGTCGTCCTTGCGGTAAAATATCCAGACTCGTACCAGACCTGTTCGACAAAACTGACAGGTGACGTCTAAAATACACTCCGGAAAAGCCATGAAAGGGGGAAGACAGATGGCTGCAATCGGTGTTCCCTCGAAGAAAATTTTACACTGTGTAAATGTTTGATTTAGTGAGCGTGAATTTTTTAAGACTGAGTTAGCAAAGTTCTAAATGAATTACAAACTTAGTGAACAAGTAAAAAGTATTATCAAATTACCAACAAACTACACATTGAATTCAAATAACCTCCTGTTTTCGTGCTTTTCCAGCTGCTGATAAACTTTGTCCAGCTGCATTGCTGGGTCCTGATCAGCAGCTAGAATGTTCGAAGTGCGCGGGAGTGAGATCTCGCAGCGCAATTCTCTGGTAGTGCTGCGTACTTGTGCACCTTAGAGGGAACATTGGCTACCGTGCTGCCGCAACTTCAAAGATCGACGTTAACGCCTGGGCCGTCAGATTGTGGCAAACACGAGTATGTGAAGTAAATTAGACTCAGGGAATGGAGGCCATACGTTTTTGGTAAAAGATTCGCAAAAAAGTTTTACCTGCATGAGACCCTCTGGAGGAGTCTGTGGATTTAGATAATATGTTTGAGTGTGCAGTTACTATTTACAGTTGGTCGCGTTGTGTCCATAACCAAGTCAAAATGACACGTAAAATAACTTGTGCAAAAACGATTTAATTTGGTTTCAGGCAATTAAGATAGTATAACTCTTACATAACATATTGAGACGTGATCGTATTTCATGAAGGGTTTACAAGGTCAGAATCCGACTAACCCGTCATTTATTTTTAAAAATTAGGCGACACTCAGGAAAATTTCTGAAAGGTTTCTGTGTCCGAAACAACCTGAATTGTTATAGAATGATTATATCTTTTGCTGATGATCAGATTGCGCTCTTGCAATGCAACCAGGTAGGCTTGATAAAGTAGCATCAATGCACAAATGTCATAAACTTCCATTGTGACCAGTTCGCACGTAACAATTGCGGCAACCAACCTGCTCTATATTTGGCGTTAAGGACGGAACTTAGACTATCGTCGATTTGTTGACCAATCAACTTTGCCAGGCTTCCTCCAAGGTGAGAACAGTTTTGTTGCGCAAGATTCGCGGTTGCTGGCTGATCGTGAAGTGTCAACACGCTATCTTGAAATCGGGTCAGTTGGGGTCTGCAACCTGTCGCAATGACAACATGACAGCGGTGACAGTGACAACATGACAGTGATAACAACCTGTCGCAATGACAACATGACACCGGGTGGAAATACATGGGCAACAAGGCCAGTGGAGTTAAAGCAGTAATCTCTAAATCATTGGCAATTTTCGACTTAATTTAAATGCTATTTAACAGTTCAAAATTTTTTCTGAAGAAACTTTATATGTGAGGAATTCTGTTGCTTTGTGCTCTTATAACCTTGTTTGCAAAAGTACAGAAATTAAACGTTTGTGAACATCATAAACAGTTCATTACTTTTATGATTACTTCAGACATGTTTTCGGCAACCTTCGTCGTACTTGAATTCGTCTCAATATCATCACTGACACAATAATTATTGTGCATCCGTCGGACGTTAGTGACACAAACCCATAAATGCTTTGTGAGTAATTTTTGGCAGGAATGAAAGAATCGCAAACTTACATTAGACTTTATTAATGAAAAAAACATGGATACAACATAAATTATTTATAGAGCGACCAACGCTTTCAAGTGAAAGAAAACGAACAACTGACAGTTTCACAAAAAAACAGTATAAACGGAATCTCACTTGACAATGACGGCAAAGCTTGATGGAGTACAATGCACAGCAGCGTGATAAGGATATTCATTGTTATGTTCGGATCTGAAAGCGATTTATTGGGCAATTCAAAATCAGTGAGTTCAGTGCCTTACGTTTCTATGCTCACGCCAAACAGTTACTTTTTCCTAAACAGTTTGTTCGTTATTTTATCAATCTGCTTACTTCTTGCACAACCAATCAGACAGAAGCAAAGCATAGCTTTAACCAGTGTTTCACTGATCAAAGCTGAAGAAGACGCTAATTGTCAAGAGAATTGGATTCGCTTCAGCTGAACACGAATCTGCAATTCTTACAACATAATAGCATCAAGACATCACAAGGATGACGCAGCCGAATCTGATCGCAAATTGCTTTGCTAGGAAATCGATTTCCCGTCAGCGACGCATCTTCAGCCCAGAAAATTTGTAGTAAGCACAAATTTACAAGTAAAATGACGAAAAAGACTAAAGCAAGATCATAGAAAGTGCGCAGACTACAGTAACAAATCCATGAAGCTGCTATCACTAGAGCCAAAAACCAACAAACTCCAAGGCCAAAGCGGCTGACGGCCAGCAGCCCAGTGAATGAGTCACCCAGCCTCCCAAGCATTACAGTAAGGAACTCCTGCCAGCGCTCTAATGGCGGCCGTCAATTACCAAGAAAATGTTAACTGCATTTTTTTCTTTTTGTCTTTGCGTTTCCACGTTTTTGTTATCTTTGTTTATATTATTTTTGAAGGTAGACATTTTCACTTCAAAAATATCATAACTACTTTATATTGCCCATTATGTCTGGTTTGGCGAAAAACTCTGTATTCACGTCCTAGAGCTACATATTTTTCCGGTAGGTCGTGGAGCAAGCTACCTTGGTTAAGGCGACAATTGCCAGGTTTTCGTAAACTACTGTTCTTATCGACCAAAAAGCTCATTGACCTCAGAGATCCAAGGTGTTAAGAAACTTCAATTCTGAAGCTGAAGTTCACCAGATTAAAACTCGGATTTCCATAACAGCTCAGCATTCGGTTCCATAACAACTCAGCAATTTGAAAGCGTCAGATTTTAATCACGATCCATAAGACTGATACGTTGCAAAAAATAGCGATAAAATTAAAAAAAAGAATTGGTGCTAAAGATGTCTTTACCCGAGGTGAAAAAAGCAAAAGTCCTACTAAGGAAGGTCGTGGCACCTCTGTTCCACAACAACCAGCTCACTCGTTCTCTTGAGTAACAATGGGACAGTAGAGAATAAAACAAGATCATACCGGTAAACTCTGGTTTTCCTTATTTATACACGGGTATAGTTTTCAAGTACTAGTGACAACATGACCAGTTTCGCAAAATCTTCCAACATAGTGAAAGTATCTTAAGCACTGATGTTGAGCTGGTGTCTTAGTATTCTGCTTTACCTGATGGAACTACAGTCACCACTGCCAAGAAATAGGTCTAAAATCCTTTAATACGGTTGGATAAACAGCGAATTCCCTGAACGTCACCTCCTTTGCTGCGCAGTTTCATTTTTAACTAGCATTTGCATACGGCTGCTGTTCTCATCAATAATCAAAACTTTAAATCTTGCTTGGAAGCATGCTTTATGTCTGCTGCTATTTTACTCGGAGAACGTTTTTGGAAGCAAATTTCTTTAAGTGAACTTGAAGTACATGCTTGTAACTTCGATGAGGCGTAAGAGAGAAACATGCTGCTTGCGAATTTGCGTGGACAAAGCTGGTAAGCTTTTCGCTCACGTACGTCAGTTACTAATTGGTAAAATTTTCTGTAGCTTCTAAAATTCAAGCACGCAGTGCATGGACTGCACCACAGGGGAAAAAGCTGCATTAGAACTTGTTATCTGCATGAAGTAATTATGTGATTCTGAAAGCTATTTTCCTGAACCGCTACAATGCAAAATACTGTATGTGTATAAAACTGCTTTCATAAGCTGATGTCTGTAACATCCCAGTATAACAAGTCTCCCTTTTCCAGGGTGGTTTGTAGTTTTTGCAAACGCTCAACATTAATCACAGTGACGCATCTCTGCCACAACAAAAATGCGCGCTAAAAACTTCACCCGGATTTTCGTAGTTGCTTCATCGCTCATCGGAAGAAGACATAACGCACTTTAACGCAGCTCAGACGCAAACCCATGATCACAAAGCGAAATGTTGTGCTTGCTGTTGGGCCGAGCCCCTATTAGTCATATCCGGTAGGGGGGGAATGGGACGTGACGTCGAAATATGACACAGTTTGGTGACGCATGCAATGCAACAATGGGATGACTGTCATGAAAGGTGTAAAATAAAAATAAAAAACTCATAAAAGGTAATGCAAATGCTGCATGCAAAGGTTCACCGACGGATACGCAAGCCTATAATTTCTGGATTGCATTTCTACTCAGAGAACAAGTAAAATTATTTTGGAGTGCGGGATAACTCCGTGAATATTTTATGTGTTTCAGGGGAACAGTTGTCGTGTCTGATATTCCTGGTTCATCAATTAAACGCCAAAATTTAAATTTATGCAATTGTCTTAATTAGGTGAAGCAGGTATCAAAACATTATTTGACCAGGGACGGATCCAGCCAGTAAGGTAACAGGGAGCCGATTTCCGTAATATTTGGCAGTCAAGTTTCATTACGGCTTCTTCGCCACTGTAAGAGAGATAAAGTGTACTTCACAACACTGCTGTGACAAAACAATTGACGGAAAAATGGCCTTACATCGCGAATGATGCTTTCAGAATTGTGCAAAATCAAGGTGAATAAAATTACTTTTGTAGGTTTTCGGGGGGCGATGGGCGATCGCACCCTCCTGGATCCGCCTCTGTCGTTGACAGAATGCACTGCTTCGCGTTAACCTAGCAATGCTGCTTGGAGGTCTGGGGGTGTTGGTTTGCTTTTCCCGAATGTTGGTTAGCAGTCACTGTCGTTTGATAACCTTGCGACCACGCCATTTAGCGTTGCAGGGCAGTGGCCACTTATACAGTATAAGAGACAAGCCTATCTGGGAAACGTTTCGTATCTCACTACGATTCTACCACATCGTCTATTTCACGCATTTTATTTACACGGTCACTGAGTTACTTTGAACTGAAGTTTGTTGGTATAATGTATATCAAAATATTTTTACGGCCAAGAAATGCGCGACGCTGAAACCCCATTAACCCCAAGTCATCCAGTAGCAGCCCCTTCAACAATTACATAGTCTTGTCTGAAAACTTTGGTTTGGATAGCCCCTTTTTAATAGTTTGCGTAAGAGCAGTTTTGACCTACACACGAAAGTTAGTTGGATGCTTCGCACAGTAACGCTGGAACTGTTGATGCGTGCCGTTAGCCTTCTATTGGTCCGGAAAGACATGGGCGTGACGGTGAAAATGTAAATCCAGGTTGTACACAACCCTGCCCAGTAGAACTTGTGATTTCACACTAGGGGCGGAGCTAGGGGGGGGGCACTTCCCTCCCAAATTTTGCCAGGCCCCCCAAATGAAAATGTCTGGCTCCGCCCCTGCCTATAGCAAAGTCCTACAAAGACCATTGACAGCTCCCCTTGTTGCAAAACTGGCCCCTCCAGTGGCCCCCCCACATGAAAATGTCTGGCACCGCCTCTGCTTCACACCCAATTGGTTTGCAGGAGTTCGTAGCAAAACGCCAAAAGAACTCCTTGAAAATTGAGTCGGGATATCATTCCGACAGTCAATCACTGAAAGCAGCTTTGCTTGCATTCCATTGTTGGACAATCAAAGCAAACCGTGTGATTTACAGAAGTTGATGGTTAACGCAAGAGGCATTTCTGGATGATTTTGGACTGCTGCATTACAAATATCTACGTTTCGCAGTTTACACAGACGGAATGAAACAGTTTGAAGCCAATTACTGTAGAACGAAACATCAGACAAGCCTGGAGATCACATTTGTAAAATCCAACATTTCAACTAAGTTGAACGAACTCCATGTATTGCTTTTGTCTGTGGATTTACCTTCCCCTCGCGCTAAGATCTACGTAAGTTTCACAACGTGTCAGCTTACTCACTGGCAAGCCTTCAAATATATAGAGAGTCAGTGAAGACATCTTCGGATTTGAGCGCAAGCTGTTCGTTAGGTGAATATAAATTAGAAAAAGTAGATTTTTTATTTGTGGGAACTATGCCACAGTCCTTAGCAAGGTTCTTGACTAGAGTTGGGCGTTTGCACTACTGACAACAACGAACAAACACTACAATTTGGCGAGAGTTAGCGTTCGTTCAGGGTCCTGCGAAGCATGCGTTGTTGTTTACGCAACGATCTGCATTGTTCGCATAAAACCTCTCGTTTGTTCTTTTCTTTTGGAGAACACGTTGTTTGCTTATAGCGAAAGTTTTTCGCCAGATGTTTGTGACGTTAAAGCAGCTTTAGCCTTTCTGCTGGATTGTCCGCGCTGCTTCCATCTTGCTGATTGAAGTATAAGGCTGTTGTCTCATTGGTGCAAAGAATGGTTTTCGATTAACGGACGGACAGTTGTTTGATTAGAAACTGCTGCTCATTGTCTATTATCAGATGTTGGGCTGAATGTCCGTAGTAAAATTTGGTTTTTGTAAAAGCTTTACTTTCCATCTGCAATAAATCGGCACTGGTGCAAATGCTCGGTTAACTTTTTGTGCTTGTCTGTGATTGTCGTTGCATAAAAGCGTGCCATGACGTGGATATATCGAATGGTTGCAAACGAAAGCTTTAACAGCTAAGCTGTTAAGGTCATAGTTAAGTATGCGGTGAATGGACTGCGTATATTGGGACGTGCTGGTTGAAAGAACCAAACAGGCTGGCAGTTTCCTAACACAACGCCCAGCCGTGCCTGAGCCAGCAATGTCGCAATTTGCTACCGGAAGCAATTTAGGCTTGTGCTGTTATGCAGACAATTTAAATGCTGCAGAACTGGGAGGTTATGATGAACTAAGCTCGGGTAAGCTTAGGAAATACATGCACGAACGTGCTTTGAAACAAACGATTGATAATAATAACAGGGACGGCGCGAACGCAGTCCCCACTAACAGAAATTACACGGCCGAGTTACTCACATTTGGAGTAATCGCAAGGGTCAGCTAAGTCGAAGTGCAATGACATAGCCTCACCTTGGGCCCACCGCCTGCGTGATCACGGTGAAACCCCCGCCAAGTAAGTATGATTTGCAACGGTCGTTGATTTGATCAGTAAGAAAATTTTCAACTTTCGTTTGTGGGGACTTCATCGCGGCATTGTCTACGTCTAGACTTCTCTATGCGGACATTATCGCATTTAGTGTTAACGTTGCTGGTATCATTTCACTGTAACGAAACGCATTTCGTATTGTCTCTTGCAATCCTGTAAGAGCTCTTATTTAGATACATGTTCCAAATTTTCTCATAATAACTGGAGTGACTGACAAAGGTCAACACGTTTCGTCTGGTGCGGTTCGCAAGTAAATGTTGCAGTGGTGTTTTTTCTCGTGAGTGCTTTAAGCAGTGGCGTCGTCCGTTTGGTTTCGCAACAGTTGTATTCTGTTGTGTTTCTATTAACAGGTAAGTGCGCCGTATTGTCCGCCAGTATCAAATAAGAGAAGTGCTAATCAAAAATGAAAGGTGATATGAAAAATCTTGCTTTCACTGCAAATTCAGTTTTTTCTTTCAACCTGTCAACTAACGCCTATAAACGTTAAAGAGGTTAAGCAAGAGGGCCCAGTCATCCCGCAGATTTACTGTAGATTTCGAATATATCGCATACAGCAAGTGTGTCTATCGACACCCTGAGTACAGGATGCACCAGTGCCATATTCGGATTTTTGTGGTTGGTAAAATACCGCATGTTCAAAGTCGATGGGAATAATTAAGTCAAACCAAGCACCAATTTGTTAAGAATAGCTGCTTTTAACCCAGAAACGTATCAGGGTCAAAGAGAAACAGGGGTGGGAACCTATTTATTATCACGGACAGCATGAATTATGCATTATCGCTGGCGGGCCGCAAAATCAATGAATTTTATCCTAAAATTCTACCTTTATCTAACTACATGAGGAAGAGTGACTTCTCTTAATGCACTATCTGAGTACCTGTTCAACATGTAAGCTTCGTTTTGACGCGATGTTGTACTCTAACATGGATAACGAAAATTCTGATGCAGGCCATATCAAATGTTCAAGCGGACCGCACTTGGCCCACGGGCCGCATATTCCCCACCCTGGTTTAGGCTTTCACACTTTAAATTATCCAATGATCGGTGTTTACAACACGGCCTAAAAAGCTTATCGCAGCAATTTCAAAAATTTCAAAAAGTTAGCGGAAAAACAAACATAAACGTTGCTTCATATATGTTCCTGGTTTTTACACGGAATTATAGTTTCAACAATGTAGTCACCGTTACGTTCAAAACCTTCAATGGATGACCAGGGCAAAAGCAGATTCGATTCAGTGGCCGTTATCGATTGGCGATTAAAAGTGAACCTACAACGAACGAACCAACGAGGAATGACAATAAGACGCCATGGAGGCTGCGAAGCTTTGGTGGGAATGATTATGTTAAACGTGGATTAGAATTTCTGGAAAAATAAATTACATTGCAGCTTTTCCTGATCACAGTTCCTAAAGTTGTAAATTCTAATTTTTGCCCCACCATAAACGAATACGCTTGAGTCTTTCTTTGTTCGCTTTCAAACCGTTTTGAGATGCTAAGGCAGGGGTTCCCAACCTGGGGTATATGTACTCCTAGGGGTACAGTTGCCTATCTGAAGGGGTGCATTCATGGTTTGCAATGGAAGACATAAATATATTTACATATAATTTATTTCCAAATATTTTTACATACAAGTTATAACTTCGAGACAACAAATTAATTTTAACACAATGACGGAGGCTACCTTAATACTTCTAAAATGAGAACGTTGTGTTGAAAATTCAGTGGATTTTTATTATTTTACTCAGTCTTTTTGTCAAAAGAAATTTTAGGGGTACATGCTCGTCTCTCGAAATGTTGAAGTAGTACATGGTCAGAGCAAGGGTGGGAACCGCTGTGCCAAAGAAACAAAACTTGTCAGTAACTACACAGATCAGTGATGATTGACAAGCTGTTGCTGCTCATCTGAGGTAGTCGACACTTTGCACACTGGTCATGTTCACTCAATCACTTTGCAAACTGGTGATGTTCACTCAAAGGTCTCTCCAACAAAACTTAGAAAAAGTTTTTCTTTTTAAACTAGCAAAACCGTTTCAGTCCTGACATGACTGTATCATGCAGCGGGTTCAGTGAGTTTCACAAGTTGTTATGATACGAATTAAAAGCAATACGTTGGTCCAATATATTCACTTAGGCACTGTAGCTTTCTACAGAACCACTGCAATGGCCACCTATGGAGCAAAGGCAGGTGTGAGGGAAATGAACACTGCAATTAGAAACCCTGAAAAAAATCAGCAACCATTGCAACAGTCCTCCAATAACAGTGTGCTACCACTTTAGAACGTTCATTCAGTGCCCTTTGCAATCTACTTTTCAAGGTTTCCCTTTCAAAGGTTAATATGCGCAATGAAAACTGATGGTTATTTTAGCTGTAGGCTCCAGTTGTTCTGGAGCAAACGTCTCTGACAGTCCTTGGCAAGTTATTGGCCTTCACGTTTCTTCTTTGCACCTTCGAAGCTGTTGCAATAGTAGCGTTCCTTGTTGGTCAAGATCGTCAACGTTAACAGCCCTGGCTAGAATAGCTCAACCTGGTTAGTTTTAACAACCCTAGCTAGAATAGCAACGTTAACAGCCCTGGCTAGAATAGCTCAACCTGGCTAGAATAGCTCATGAATGGATTCTGGTCGGGGTTAAATTCTTATCACTTCCCTTAAAAATTGGTTGAAACATATGCTGAGTATGATGTCTAGGTAATGTGTGCAGCAAACTCGTGGCATTATATACGCAATAAGTAGGAAAGAATGAAAAATGTCAATCTTGCGAGAGACAAAAGTTAATTTAAAAAATCATTGCGACGCAATTTACTTAAAAGAAAGTTTCGCCTAAATGAAACACTTCGCATGGGCGGTCTTGTACTGAAGACGTCACCGGTATTGTGCTGATGTCATCGCAGGTGAGCTGGTCTTCAACGATGGGAGGGTTGCTTTTAGACCTGCGTCACCTGAAAGTCTTAAAGCGGAGAATTTGTGCTGCACGGGTGGCTTCCTAAACAAATCAGAGCTTATCAGAGCTCCCTAAATTTTTAACAATGGTTTAAAATTAAACTTGTTTGTGTGGGTTCAGGAGCGCACTTCCTTTTAGGACGAGTCAGTCCCCAAAGCTCAAACGAAGCAAAATTTTGGTTGATTGGACAGGAACCCCTTGATTAGTAACACAAGTATGCAATTTTTACAGCAATTAGCATTTTCATGAAATCATTTATTCAGTCTCCAGAAAGATCTCCGTTTTTCACCTTCTTCACTTTGTAACGTTCATGTATACTGATGAGAAAATGCGATGTGTTATTTCTGTTTCAGCGCTTGCTCCATTCCGGTATTCACTGCGTGATTAGGCAAACATACTTTCCCATGAGGCGTCTTTATTAGGTATTTCCGCGTTCTTTGACTCACTCCTACGATATGAACCGTGAGTCTGAACCAAACAACTAAATAAAGTAAACAAATGGAATGATAAACTTGAAACTAATTTCTAGTGCTCTCTCGAAAGGGTTTTCCAAATCACACTTCAGTCAACATTCGAACTGAGCTGCTTCATAAAATACGGAATAAAATGGGCTTAGTTCACTCGAAAGAATACCACAAATATAATTCCATTAATTCATCAGAACAAAGTCAGTTTGTTGATGGCTTCNCGACATCTCTCGACAGCGTTGGATTACCTTAACTGCCGAGTCAGTCAGTGGAACAAAGTTAATTTCAACATCGTGACTGTTTAGTGGTGTAGCTGTGGCCAAGGTTGTGGAGTCGGAGGTAAAATCTCCGACTCCGACCTTTCCAAAATTTCCGACTCCGACCCCTTAACATAACGTGAATGAAGTTTGGCTGTCAACAATTTTGCAGCGACTAGCAATCAATGGAAATCGTGGTACGCGACAAGAATTATCTGTTTCAATAAAAGTTTCAAAAGAAATTGTACCATTTCAACAGGAATTCCCAACTTAGGAGTGTGATGTTAAAAATGGTTCAATCGACTTCCAGAGTGGGCGTCGGACAAAATATCCGACTCTGACACCGACTCCTAATGTTCGTAGGAATCCGACTTCACTCAAAGCCTCCGAATTCTTGCGACTCCGGCACCGATTCCGCGACCCTAGTTGTGGCAAGACACAATTCCACTGCGCATACAAGGTAATTATGAAAACCACGCGCAGCATTGACTTAAAAAAGCACAA